>CDYT01010971.1_pt1 | contig 149203 bp, 143 predicted proteins | sample 557541 | NCBI WGS metagenome assembly CDYT01 (sample SAMEA3182060, study PRJEB8094) | gut metagenome | biome: human; feature: gut; material: Stool; isolation source: human stools | place: Canada | collected 2013-01-15
CTGGTGCCCCGTGCCCATGATGATGGCGGCGTCGACGGTGCCGGGATAGCGGATGAGATAGGTGCGCGTCAGGAACGAGCCCATCGAGTGGCCCATGAGAAAATAGGGAACATCGGGATATTTTTCCTTTGTGCGGCAGCGCAGGGCGTACATGTCGTCCACAACATGTTTCCAGCCGTCGCGCGGGCCGAAATAGAGCGTGTCGGCGTCCTTCTCGGCGGAAAGGCCGTGGCCGAGGTGGTCGTTCGCCACGACGGCAAAGCCGTGCTCGGTCATGAATTCGGCAAACGGCGCGTAGCGCATGCCGTATTCCGCCACGCCGTGCGCGATCTGTAAAACGCCGATGATCTCACCGCTCTCGGGTGTCCACTCCGCCGCGTGAATGCGCGAGGAGCCGTCCGACGAGGGGAAGTAAAATTCCCTGCAAATAGCCATGGCGCAAAACCCTCCTGCATGATATAATCTTATTCATTAGTATAGCATAAGGCGGTCCAAATGAACAAGGGGGTATCTTCATGCAGCGGTATATTTTAGCGCTCGATCAGGGGACGACCAGCTCGCGCGCCATTCTGTTCGGGCGCGATGGCAGTGTCGGCGGACACGCGCAACAGCCGTTTCGGCAGTATTATCCGCAGCCCGGCTGGGTCGAGCACGACCCGAACGAGATCTGGGAGAGCGAGCGCGCCGTTGCCGCGCAGGCCTTGCGCGAATCGGGCCTTGGCCGCGCGGTCGCGGCGATCGGCATCACGAACCAGCGCGAGACGACGATTCTTTGGGATCGCGCGACGGGCGAGCCCATCCACAACGCCATCGTCTGGCAGTGCCGCCGCACGGCGGACATCGCGGATGCCCTTCGCGAAAAGCGCGGCGTGAGCGAGCTTGTGGCCGAGAAAACGGGATTGCACATCGACGCCTACTTTTCCGCGACGAAGATCAAGTGGCTGCTCGACCACGTCCCCAGCGCGCGGGAAAGGGCCGAGCGCGGCGAAATTTTATTCGGTACGGTGGAGACATGGCTCATCTGGAGGCTGACGGGCGGCAAGGTCCACGTGACGGACTACTCGAACGCCAGCCGCACGATGCTCTTCAACATCCACACGCTTTCGTGGGATGAAGAGCTCTGCGCACTGCTGGACATTCCGATGAACATTCTGCCGCGTCCCGTGTCCAACTCCGAGGTCTACGGCACGGTGGCGGAGGGCATCGAAGGGCTCGAAGAGCTCGCGGGCGTGCCGATCTGCGGCGCGGCGGGTGACCAGCAGGCGGCGCTGTTCGGGCAGGGCTGCTTTACGCGCGGACAGGCGAAGAACACCTACGGCACGGGCTGCTTCACGCTGATGAACGTCGGCGGCGCGCCGGTGCGCTCGCGCGCGGGACTGGTGACGACGGTGGGCTGGAGCTTAAACGGCGAGACGACCTACGCGCTCGAGGGCAGCGTCTTCAACGCGGGCTCGGCCATTCAATGGCTGCGCGACGAGCTGCAAGTCATTTCGACCTCGCACGAGTGCGACATTCTGGCAGAATCCGTTCCCGACAGCGGCGGCATTTACTTAGTGCCCGCGTTCACGGGCCTCGGTGCGCCGTATTGGGATATGTATGCGCGCGGCTGCGTCGTGGGCATCACGCGCGGCACGACGAAGGCGCACTTCGCCCGCGCAGTGCTCGAATCCATCGCCTATCAGGTCACCGACCTGATGACCGCCATGCGGCAGGACGCCGGCTGCGAGATCTCCCTTCTGCGTGTCGACGGCGGCGCGAGCGTCAGCGATTTGATGATGCAGTTTCAGGCGGATTTGCTGCGCATTCCGGTCGACCGGCCCGCGATGGTCGAGACGACGGCGTTTGGCGCGGCATCGCTCGCGGGTCTGGCCGCGGGTGTGTGGAAGGACTTGGACGAGCTGAGCACTCTCCGGTGCAGCGAGCGCGTCTTCACCCCCGAGCGGGCGCAGTACGAGTGTGAGGAGCTGTACCGCGGCTGGAAGCGCGCCGTCGGCTGCGCGCAGGGCTGGGTCGAGAAAAAGTGAACGCTGTCACAAAAAATTTATACTTTTGTCGTAAATTATCCATTGAAATGAAAGCCCCGGTAGCTTATACTGTCAATAACAAACCCGAGGACACGGTTTGAAAGGAGAAAGTACTATGGCATTTTTCGATAACTTCAGCAAGAAGGTTCAGGACGTCGCGTTCGTGGCGACTGAGAAGGCACAGCAGGTCGCGGCCGTTGCCGGTGAAAAGGCAAATGCCGTTGCCGATAAGGCCAAGACCGAGTATGAGATGGCATCTGAGCGCCGCAGCATGGACAAGAACTACCGCGCCATCGGCGAGTGGTATGTCTCCACGCTCGAGGGTGACGCGCCCGAAGCGGTCGCCGATATCGTCGCGGCCATCAAGGCCTCTCAGGAGAAGCTCACCGCTTACGAGGTCGCCAAGGCTGAGGCTGCCGCTGCCAAGAAGGCGCATGAGCCCATCATCGAGGTGACCATCGAGAAGGACGCGGAAGAGGAAGCGCCCGCTGCGGAGGAACCCAAGGAGCCTTCCGAAGCCGAGGAGACCAAGGAGGACTAAATCCTTTCCAATGTGCGGCGCAGCTCTGGCTGCGCCGCTTTTTTCCAGCTTAGGACAAATCTGGTCTGCATAATTTGTTTTGTTTTGACTATATGAATAATACCAGGACGGGATATAATACGGCCAACAACCAAAACAAAGGAGCACCCAATCATGAACGATAAAAAGATCAGAAAGCTTGTCCTTGCCGCACTGCTTGCGGCGCTTGTCTGCGTGGCGACGATGGTCGTGCAGATCCCCTCTCCGATGCAGGGCTTTGTGAACCTGGGCGACTGCTTCGTGCTGCTGTCCGGCTGGCTGCTGGGCCCCTGGTATGGCTTTGCGGCGGGCGGCATCGGCTCGATGCTGGCAGACATTTTCCTCGGCTATGCGCACTACGCTCCGGGCACCCTGGTCATCAAGGGCGTGATGGCGCTGGTCGCTGCGCTGATGTATGAAAAGATGGGCCGCACTGCGACCTCCCGCATCGCCGGCGGCGTTGTGAGCGAGATCATCATGGTGCTCGGCTATTTCGGCTACGCTTCTCTCCTGCTGGGCAAGGGCCTTGCCGCTGCGGCAAGCATCCCCGGCAACATCTTCCAGGGTGCGGTCGGCCTCGTGGTCGGCGTGCTGCTGGTCACGGTGCTTGAGCGCGCCAAGGTGACGGAGAAGCTGGCATAATAAATTTCTAAAGAGGTGTCAGATCATGGCGGGAATCGTACATGAGGTAGAAAATCATCGTCTGGTGGAACAGGCGGAGCAGGAGGCGGCAGAGGCGGCGCGCGAGCTTGCGGAGATCGCACATCTGCGCCGCGGACAGATCGTCGTCATCGGCTGCAGCACGAGCGAGGTCGTGGGCCATCAGGTCGGCAGCTGGTCGACGCCGGAGGTGGCGGACGCCATCTTCCGAGGGCTCTCCAGCGTATTTTCGCCCATGGGCGTGTATCTTGCCGCCCAGTGCTGCGAGCATTTGAACCGCGCGCTGATCGTGGAGCACGAGGCTGTGCCGAACGGCGAGATCGTCAACGTCCTGCCTCAGCCCAAGGCGGGCAGCTCGTTTGCGACGGCCGCGTACAAAGCGTTCCGCCATCCCGTGGCGCTCGAAGAGATACACGCCGACGCCGGACTTGACATCGGCGGCACGCTGATCGGCATGCACCTCAAAAAGGTCGCCGTTCCCGTTCGCTTGAAGCAGAACCGCATCGGTCAGGCCATTGTGCTGGCCGCGCGGACGCGTCCCAAATTCATCGGCGGCGAGCGTGCGATCTACGATGAGTCTCTCAAAGACGGTTATCCTGATTTCACCGATTGAACCAACACAGCAACAGAAAAAGCGCGATGCCCGAGATCGGGCGTCGCGCTTTTTCGTCGGTTCCTATCAAATTTTTCAGGCGAGGAAGCCCTTGAGAATCGTGTCTTCGGCCTCCTCCTCGGTGAGACCAAGGGTCTGGAGCTTTAAGAGCTGGTCGCCTGCGATCTTGCCGATGGCAGCCTCGTGGATGAGCTGCGCGTCGGTCGAATTCGCGGTGATGGCGGGGATGGATTCGATCGTGGCCTTGCCCATGATGATCGAGTCGCACTGCACATGGCCGAAGCACTTGCTGTTGCCGACGACCACGGGGTGGAAGATCTGCTTGGACTCATCCTGCGCAACAGAGCGGGAGATGACGCGGCCGCGCGCATCTTCGCCGTTGAGCTCGATCTCCATGTCACTCTCGGCGTGCTGTTTGCCGTGAGTGAGAAGGCGCTCGGTGATGACGGCCTCGGCGTCCTTGCCGCAGACGATCTTCGTCTTGCGCACGGTGGAGTCGATGCCGCGGATCTGCACGGTCTCCATCTGGATGCTCGCGCCCTCGTCAAGGTAGACGATCGTGGTGGGGTTCATCACGCGCGTGCCGCTGCCGTCGCCCTCGCCGTAGTGCTTTTCCGAGTAGCGCACGTGGGAGTTTTTGCCAATGTAGAAGGTGTGGATGCCGTCATGGCGGCTCTCGTTGCAGCCGGAGTTGTGGATACCGCAGCCTGCGACGATGTCGACGTCGCAGTTTTCGCCGACGTAGAAGTCATTGTAGACCATTTCGGTCACGCCGCTCTTGCTGATGATGACGGGGATGTGGCACTGCTCGCCCTTCGTACCGTCCTTGATGCGGATGATGATGCCGCTTTTGCCCTCGGGCTGCGGGTCGATGGCGATGTGCTCGGTGGACTGGCGCGCCTCGCATCCGCTGTCCTTTCGAATGTTGAACGCGCCGACGGGCTTGCCCGTCAGGTCGGCGATCTTTTCAAGCAGGGAAGCGTCGATTTCGGTGATCATATTGTGTACTACCTCCTTACTTGTTCAGCACCGGGCAGGAGCCCAGCGTGTCCGCCATGATGAGCGGGAAAATTTCTTCTGTGCTGCCGCGGTGCTTGAGCTCGCCGCCGCCCACGACGACGATCTCGTCGGCGAGCTGGATGATGCGCTCCTGATGCGAGATGATGATCATCGTCGCAAGCTCGCGCTGGCGCAGCTGCTCGAACGTCTCAGTCAGGCGGGCGAAGCTCCACAGGTCGATGCCGGCCTCAGGCTCGTCGAAGATCATCAGCTCGCTGCCGCGGGCAAGGAGCGTTGCGATCTCGATGCGCTTGACCTCGCCGCCGGAGAGGGAGACGTCGACCTCGCGGTCGAGATAGTCGTTGGCGCAGAGGCCTACCTGCGTGAGGTACTTGCAGCACTTGTCCTTGCTGAGGTTTGCATCGCCCGAGGCGATGGTCAGAAGGTCGCGCACCGTGATGCCCTTGAAGCGCGGCGGCTGCTGAAAGCCGTAGCTGATGCCGAGTTTCGCACGCTCGGTGATGCCAAGGTGCGTGATGTCCTGACCGTTGAAGAGGATCTGGCCGCCCGTCGGCGTGACAAGGCCCATGATGACCTTGGCGAGCGTCGTCTTGCCGCCGCCGTTGGGGCCGGTGAAGACGATGAGCTTGCGGTCAGGAATGTCGATGGAAATGTCGTTTAAGATCGTCTGCTCTCCCTCAGGGGTGGAGACGGTATAGGTGATGTGCTTCAGTTCCAGCATGAAAAGAAGACCTCCTTACAGAAACTGCCATTGCTTGTCTTTAGTATGGACCGGATGGCAGAGAATGAAAAGTTGCAAATGCAACAAAATGCACAAAAATACAAAACAAATGTAGTTTACCAGAAAAAATGGAAAAAATCAACGAGAGAGGTGCGATTTTCAAGATTTTCTTTTTCCCTGCGGGAAATAGGGAAATATCGGCTCTGCACGCCTGAAAAATGCACGCATAGGATAGAGACGAGAACCGTTCCGGAAAGGGGAAGAAGAACATGACGGAAATAAAAAAGCCCTGCGCCTGCGACTATGAAGCATGCCGCGAGGTGTGGAAGCGCGTCGCGCCGGGGGAGGACCCGTACCCGATGGCGGACAATGCAAACACACAGATGAGCGCACAGGATAGCGAGCTCACGCTCCCGGGCGCGGAGGCGAACCCTTGCTGCATGGGCAGCGAGGCAAGCGTATCGGTCGAGGTGCTGCAGGGCTTTCTGCGCGAGGAACTTGGCGACGCGCAGGTGTACGCGTATCTCTCCTCGTGCACGCCGCGGCGCGAGATGGCGCGAGCCTTCCGCGCGCTGAGCGAGGACGAGAAGCGCCACGCGCGCGATCTGGCTACCGCGATCTACTTAATCACCGGCAAGGCATACTGCCCGCGCGTGTGCGTGGAGCAGCCGGATACGTGCGACCTCTGCGCGCTGCTGCGCAGCCTCTACCATGCGGAGGCCTGTGCGGGCTACAATTACGCCCGCGCGGGAGAGGAGACACTGGACCTGTGCCTCAGCAAGCTGTTTGCGGCGATGAGCGAAGACGAATACCGCCACGCAGAGCTCTTGATGAAGCTCCTCGGGCAGAAGATGAACGTCTGACGGGCAGAAAAAAGCGGAGCAGGAGAAATCCTGCTCCGCTTTGCTGTGCTTGGGTCATTCGATCGAGATGATATAGTAATAGACCGGCTGGCCGCCGCAGATCAGATTGACCTCGGCATCCGGGCACTTGCGGGTGAAGGCGTCGCACGCCTTGCGCGCGTCCTCTTCATTCACATCCTCGCCGTAGAAGACGGTGATGAACTCCGCTTCGCGGGACGCTGCCTCGTCGGAGAGCCCGTCGAGCAGCGCGGAGACGTCGCGGTCGGTGCCGAGCAGCTTGCCGTCCAGAAGTGCCAGATAATCGCCCTCGTGGATGTCGAAGCCGTCAAAATCGGAATTGCGCGCGGCGTAGGTGATCTGCGCGGTGGAGACGCACTGCGCGGCGTCCGTCATCGCCTTGGCGATGGCGTCTGCATCGCTCATGTCGGGATCGACGGCCATCATCGCGCTCACGCCCTGCGGGATGGAGGCGGTTGGGATGACCACGACGGTCTTCTCCGTCAGGCCGATGCACTGCTGTGCGGCCATGATGATGTTCTTGTTGTTCGGCAGCACGAAAACGGTGTGCGCGGGGACCTTTTTGATCTCCTTGAGGATGCTCTCGGTCGAGGGATTCATAGTTTGTCCGCCGCTGATGACGCCGTCGGCGCCAAGGTCGGTGAAGACGTTCGCAAGGCCCTCACCCGCGCAGACCGCGAGGAAGCCAAAGTCCTTTTCGGGCTCGGCTTCACCGGCATTTTCGTGCTCGGCGGCTTCGAGCTCCTGCTCGATGGCCTCAAGGTCGTCGGTGGACTGGGCCTTGCCGCCCGCGGCAAGCTGCTGGGCCTGCGTGCGCATGTTCTCGATTTTCGCGAGCTCGAGCGTGCCGTACTTCTGCGCCTCGGTCAGCGCCTCGCCAGGAATGTCGGTGTGAACGTGGACTTTGAAAGCCTCGTCGTCCTCGCCGATGACGAGCGAATCGCCGATGCCGTCGAGGAAGCGGCGGAACGGCTCAATGCTGCGTCCGCTCTTGCGGACGATGAACACGGTGTCGAACGTGAAGGTGATGTCCTCTTCGTTGAGCATGGCAAAATCGGCCTTCTCCTGTACATTCTCTTCGGTGAGCTCGGGGCGCTCCTCGCCGCGCAGGGCGCTGAGCATACCGCCGAGAATCAGCAGGAAGCCCTTGCCGCCCGCGTCGACGACGCCGGCCTTTTTGAGAACGGGGTTCATGTCAGTCGTCTGCGCGAGCGTGATCTCGCCCTGGGCGATGGCCTGCTCAATGACGTACTCGACGCTGTTGTGCTCCTCAGCCGCGTTCACGGCGCGCTCGGCAGCGAGACGCGAAACGGTCAGGATCGTGCCCTCGGCGGGCTTCATCACGGCGTTATACGCCGCGGCGACACCCTCCTGAAGTGCGGCGGCAAACGCCGCGCCGTCGGCCTCCTTGCAGCCCTTGAGCTCCTTGGCGATGCCGCGGAAGAGAAGCGACAGAATGACGCCGGAGTTGCCGCGCGCGCCGCGCAGCAGCGCGGACGCCGTGACAGAGGCGGCCTGATCGACCGTCGCGGGCTCGATCTTCTTGAGCTCCTGCGCCGCGGTCTGGATGGTAAGACTCATGTTCGTGCCCGTGTCGCCGTCGGGAACGGGGAATACATTCAAATCATTGATAGCTTGCTGTGCCTGTGCGATGGAGACGGTGCCGAAGAGCAGCATCTCCTTGAACATGGCACCATTGATGGTATCGTGCATAGGATGATGTCCTCCTCGGTTTTTACATATTCATGCTGTCGACGCAAACGTCGATGCTGCGGATGCTTGCGCCGGTGTTTTCGCTGACCATATAGCGCACCTGATTGATGATGGAGCGGCAGACGGCGGCGATGTTCACGCCGTGCTCCACAACGATGTGCAGCTCGATGGAAATGTCCCCTTCTTCGTGGGGAATGATGCGCACGCCCTTGCTCATCGCCTCGCGGCGCAGCAGGTGGACGAGCCCGTCGGTCATCGAGCGGTAGGCCATGCCCTTGACGCCAAAGCAGCTCGTGGCCGCGGCGCCGGTGATATTAGACAGGGCAGCGTCGGAAATGCTGACTTCGCCCTTTTCGGTTTGTAGCCTGATCATGGAAGATACTCCTTTCTCCCTGGTCGATATGATATGACTATATCATTATATACGAAGCGGTGCAGAATAACAAGAGAAAATATTTTGCGTAAAATGCGGGAAAATGTCAAGGACTCTATTGAAAATAAACGGAAATTCACGTATTATGGAAACTAACGAGTTCATTGCGCCCGCTTTGGGCGCTGCGGAGGGATAAACATGAGAGTTATCACAGGCTCGGCGCGCGGACGGCGGCTGGGCGAGCTCAAGGGCATGGAGACCCGCCCGACGACCGACAAGGTCAAGGAAAGTATTTTTAATTGTATCCAGTTCGACGTGGAGGATGCGCGCGTGCTCGATCTTTTTGCGGGCACGGGGCAGCTCGGCATCGAGGCGCTCTCGCGTGGGGCAAAAAGCGCGCTTTTTGTTGACAAGCGTGCAGACGCGGTCAAGCTCGTGCGCGAAAATCTCGCGCTGTGCCATCTGGAAGAAAACGCGCAGATCATCTGCGGTGATTCGCTCGCCGCGCTCGGCACGCAGAGCGGGAGGTTCGACATCATCTTCCTCGATCCGCCGTACGAAAGCGGACTTTTGGAGCAGGCGATGGAAAAGATCGCGCAGTTTGACATTTTATCACCCCATGGTATAATGGTCGCGGAAAGTCCGCAGAACCAGACGCTTCCCGAGCTTCCCGCGCCGTACGGACTGTATCGCGAGTACCGCTACGGCAAGATCAAGGTGAGCATCTATCACCGCGCGGTGGAGGAAGAGGCATGAGAATCGCAGTGTTTCCCGGCTCGTTTGACCCTGTGACGATCGGGCATCAGGACATTATCGCGCGCGCATCGAAGCTCTTCGACCGCGTGTATGTGTCCATCGTGCCGAACGGGACGAAGACGCACCCGATGTTCACCGACGAGCAGAAGCTCGCGCTCATGCGCGCGAGCGTCGAGGAGTTCCCCAATGTGGAAGCTGGGCTCGGCGGCGGACTTCTGACCGACTACGCGCTGCGCAAAAACGCGCAGTTTCTCGTGCGCGGCGTGCGCAACAGCGTGGATTTTGACGCCGAGCAGCAGCTTTCGCTCATCTATCGCGATGTGTCGGACGGCGCGCTCGAAACGGTGCTGCTGGTCGCGGAGCCGAAGTTTCAGCACATCAGCTCCACGATGGTGCGCGAGATGATCAAATACGGACAAGACCTTGAAAAATATATGCCGCTGCGCGCGGCGGAGCTTGTGAAAGGATGGAGAGAAGACCATGGCGAACAATGATGTGCAGCATCTTTTGGATATGCTTTACGAGATGATCGACGGCGCGAAGAACGCGCCGCTGACGAGCGACAAGTGCATTCTGAACCGCGACGAGGCGCTCGACCTGCTCGACGAGATTCGCGCCCAGCTCCCGGTGGAACTTTCCCGCGCGCAGGAGCTCATCCGTGCAAAGGAGGACTATGTCAAGGCCGCCAAGCGCGACGTCGAGCGCATGATGCAGCAGGCCGAGCAGGACGCGAAGAACAAGGTCTCCGAGACCGAGGTGCTCGGTATCGCCCGCGAAAAGAGCCACGAGATCATCAAAAAGGCCGAGGACCGCTCGCGCGAAATGTACCGCGTGGCCAACGAGTACACCGAGGATGCGCTGCGCCGCACCGAGGAGGCCATCCAGATGGCGCTCGAGGAGGTCAAGCAGTCCCGCGTGCGCTTCCGCGCCGCCTCTGCCGAGCAGATGCAGAAGCGCCGCGAGGAGCTGGCACAGTCAGCTGAAAAGCAGACGCAGAACGGATAAAATTTTGTCAAAAGTGACAAAAACCGACATGATCGGTAGACATAATCTATATTTGGGCATAGCATAAAGGACCGCCACAAGATATTGTGGCGGCCCTTTTTTAACCAAAACCAAAGTAGAACATGCGTTTTAAAAATACGGTGCACTGGCCGAATTTTCACAGGAAAAAGCGGTAAAAGGCTTGAAATCTCAGGGAAATTTCTGCTTGCATTTTTTATGTGAATCTCGTATACTCAAAACAAGGGTGGGGGAAAGTGGTGCATCATACCATGAAAATGGCTTACTTTCCCACATAAGCATCAGATCGGACGCGGCACGGCTTTTTCCAAAATGAAGAAAAGGCCGCGCTTTCGTGCCCTCTGTATGCGAAAATGCACAGAAAAAGGGGGTCAGCCGCCGTGACGGGTCAGTATCAGCACACGATCGACGCCAAGGGGCGGCTCTTTATCCCCGCGAAGCTGCGCGAGGAGCTCGGCGACACGTTTTATGTCACCATGGGCATGGACTCCTGCCTGAGCATCTATTCCGACGCCTCTTGGGCGCGCTTCACCGAAAAGTTTGAAAGCCTGCCCTACACGAAGACCAAGGCCATGCGCCCGCTCTTCGCCAACGCCGCCAAGTGCGAGCCCGACGCGCAGGGGCGCATCGTGCTGCCGCAGAAGCTCAGAGCCTACGCCCACCTTGAAAAAGACGTGGTCGTGATCGGTGTTTCGAACCGCGCCGAGATCTGGAATGCGGAGAAGTGGGCAGAGATCGAGGCCGAGGAGCTCAATCCCGAGAATCTGGCCGCCGTGATGGAAGAGCTGGGATTCTGATATGGAAGAGAACTACGGCCATAAGCCGGTACTGTTGCACGAGTGCCTCGGCGCGCTCGCCATCAAGCCCGACGGCATCTATGTGGACGGCACGCTCGGTCGCGCCGGACATTCGCTCGAGATCGTGCGCCGCCTGACGACGGGCCGTCTCATTGCGCTTGACCGTGACGAGACCGCGATCGAAGCGGCAAACCGCCGCCTCGGCGATTATTTGGACAAGGTCACGCTCGTCCACAGCAATTTCAGCGCGCTCGACGCTGTGCTGCACGAGCTGGGCGTCCGCGGCGTGGATGGGATGCTTTTTGACCTCGGCGTTTCCTCCCCGCAGCTCGACGAAGCGCAGCGCGGGTTTTCCTACAAGCAGGACGCGCCGCTCGATATGCGCATGGACGAATCCGCCGCACTGACCGCGCGCGAGGTCGTGAATACCTATTCTTATGAAGAGCTGCGCCGCATCCTCTTTGAATACGGCGAGGAGCGCTATGCGCCCGCCATCGCGAAGAGAATTTGCCAGCACCGCGAGCAAAAGCCCATCGAAACGACGCTTGAGCTCGCCGATATCATCCGTTCGGCCATGCCCGCGAGCGCGCTGCGCGAAAAGCAGCACCCTGCCAAGCGCAGCTTTCAGGCCATCCGCATTGCCGTGAACGACGAGCTGGGCGAGCTTCCGCCGATGCTCGACGCGGCGGAGAAAAATCTGAAACCGGGCGGACGGCTCGCGGTCATCACGTTCCACTCGCTCGAAGACCGCATCGTCAAGAAGAAATTACAGGAGCTTGCACAGGGTTGCATCTGCCCGCCGGAATTTCCGGTGTGCGTGTGCGGACGAAAGCCAAAGGTCAAGCTCATCACAAGAAAGCCCATCGTTTCGGGCGAAGAAGAACTCGCAGAGAATCCCCGTGCCCGCAGCGCCAAGCTGCGCGTCGCGGAAAAGTGCTGACAACAGCCGAAAATACGCAAAAGAAAGGAGATCGCCATGGCCAGCCGCAGAGAGCAGAACATGAAATACCGCCGCTACAGCGGACGAGTCAATGGCAATCTCGCTTACGATCCCGCCTACGAAGAGCGCCAGCGCAGGCTGCGCCGCGAGCGTGAATACGAGCGCGAGCACGAGCGTCAGCGCGAGGAATTCATGCGTCCCCCGCAGCGGAAGGTGCAGAAAAAGGCTGCGCCCGTCCGCCGTCAACGCGAAAAGGTCTCGCTCGGCACGCTGTGCGGCTTTATGGCGCTGGCCGCAATGGTCGCGCTGATGATCATGTGCCGCGCACAGCTGACGGAAATCTCCGCGCAGGTCGTCTCCGTGCAGAAGGAGATCTCCGCGCTCAAGGACGAGCATGTCGCGCTGCTCACGCGCTACGAAAAAACCTTTGACCTCACCACCATCAAGGAGGCGGCGGCCGCGGCCGGTATGGCCAAGCCCAGCGCCTCGCAGGTCTACTACATCGACCTGTCGGAGCCCGACAGCGTGGTCGTCTACCAGCAGAAGAGCCAGAACGTTTTGTCGCGGGCGCTCACGTCGCTTGGCAACGGCGTATGCGCAGTGGTGGAATATTTCAAATGAGCGAAGCTATACATAAGGAGTAAGGAGCTTCCTTACTCCTTTTCCATTTTTAAGGAGGATGAACGACTGTGGCACCACGCCCCCAGAACCAGAAAAGACGGCCCGAATCCGCGCGCCGCGCAAACCGCATCATTCAGACAAGAACGCTGCTGCTTCTGGGCGTGTTCGGCGTGCTGACGTTTGTGCTGCTCTTCACCAAACTCTATCACTGGCAGATCACCGAGCATGACGAGCTCCAGTCCGTCGCTGTGCGCCAGCAAACGCTGCGCACCACGGTGGAGGCGAGCCGCGGCACGATCTACGATCGAAACGGCACCATCCTCGCGATGTCCGCCTCGGCGGAGGATATTTTCATCTCTCCGAAGGAGATCATCGAAAACGATCAGGATCAAAACCTGATCGCGGGCGGCCTTGCTGAAATTCTGAACCTTGACCCCGCTGACATTCTCAAAAAGATGGAGAAAACGAACTCGCAGTACGAAGAGCTCAAGAAAAAAGCGGATGACGAGCTTGCCGACAAGGTGCGGGAATTCATCAATGAAAACGACCTGAAGGGCGTTTTCATTCGTCCGACGAGCAAGAGGACCTATCCCAAGGGGACGCTCGCCTCTCAGGTCATCGGCTTTACCAATGACCTCGGCGGCGCGATGGGCCTTGAGGCGGCGTACAACGACGAGCTGACCGGCGAGAACGGTATGGTCGTCACCGCGCGCGACCGCGACGGCCGCTCCGTGCTCTACCAGTACGACCAGTATTTCGACGCGGAAAACGGCTGCGACCTGCACACGACGCTCGACACGACCATCCAGTATTACCTTGAGAAAGGTGTGCAGGAGCTCGAGGCGCGCTTCGGCACTGGCAAGGGCGCCGAGGGCATCGTCATGGATGTCAACACCGGCGCGGTGCTGGCGATGGCGTCGCTGCCGACCTACGACTTGAATTCCCCCGGCACGGTCTACAACGACTTTCTGACCTCCGGCATGACGGAGGAGCAGGTCCTCGAAAACATGAGAGACCTTCTCAACAAGCAGTGGCGCAGCAAGGCCATCAACGACACCTACGAGCCGGGCTCCACGTTCAAAACACTGACGCTCGCGATGGCGCTTGAGGAAAACGTTGTCGACCTGAACACGGGCTTCTATTGCAGCGGCAGCGTAAAGATCGAGGGCGAGACCATCAACTGCTCCAAGCGCGCGCCCGGTCACGGCCAGCAAAACCTGACGCAGGCGTTCGCCAACTCCTGCAACCCCGCGTTCATCAACATCGGCCTTCGCATCGGCAACGACAAGTTTTACCAGTACATGCTGGACTTTGGCCTGACGGAGAAGACCGGCGTCGACACCACGGGCGAGGCCAGCGGCTTCGTCAACAGCGAAATTAAATATTCGACGCTGGCGCTGGCGTGCTACGCCTTCGGCCAGAACTTCAACGTCACGCCTATCGCGCTGCTGGCGGCGCAGTGCGCCTGCGTCAACGGCGGCTACCTCTATACGCCCTATCTTGTCGAAGAGATCACCGACCAGGACGGCAACGTCGTCTCCAAGCACGACTCCACGCCCATCCGTCAGGTCGTCTCCGAGGAGACGTCCGCGCTTGTGCGCGACATCATGGAGTATGAGGTCACAAGCGGCACGGGCAAGAACGGTCAGGTCGCGGGCTACCGCATCGGCGGCAAGACCGGCACGGCCGATAAGGTCGGCGGCGGCGTCATCGTCTCGTTCGTGTGCTTCGCCCCCGCGGATGACCCGCAGGTGATGATGCTCCTGACGCTCGACGAGCCGAGCAAGTGGACCGGTACCTACGTTTCCGGCGGTAACATGGTCGCCCCCGTGGCGAGTTCCGTCATGGGCGAGATCCTGCCGTATCTCGGCATTGAGCCGAGCTACACCGCTGAAGAGCTCGTCGGCGCGGATAAGACTGTGCCGAACGTCGTCGGCCTCAGCAAGGACGCGGCGGCCGAGCGCCTGAGCGCGAACGGCTTCAGCTTCCGCACCGTCGGCAGCGGCGATACCGTCACCGACCAGACGCCCGCAGGCGGCGCGATCGTACCGAACAGCGCGGAGATCATCCTCTACCTCGGCGCGGAGAAGTCGACTGACAAGTGCATCGTCCCGAACGTCGTGGGCGACAGCGCCGCGACCGCGAACCAGAAGATCGTGAACGCGGGGCTCATCATGGGCGTTTCCGGCGCGACGAACGCAAGCTCGTCCACGGTGCGCGCCATCTCGCAGAGTATCGCCGCGGGCACGGAGGTCGAGGCCGGTACGGTCGTGCGCGTCCAGTTCAGCGACAGCTCGGTGCGCGACTAAAGACAGCAAGACCCAATTCCGAAAGGAATTTTTCAAACGCAGTTATCTGAGCTTATTTCCGCATTAGAAGACAAAACGGTGCATACGCCGCCTGACCTGATAGTCAGAGGCCTTGCGCTCGATTCCCGCAAGGTAGAAGAGGGATTCCTCTTCTTCGCCCTGCCGGGGGAGAAGGAGGACGGCGGCGAGTTTATCGCCGAAGCCAAAGCGCGCGGCGCGGCCTGCGCCGTGTGCGAGCATCCGCCGGAGACGGAAATTCCCTATATCTTAGTGCCGGATGCGCACAAAGCGCTTGCGCTTTGCGCGGCGGTATGGTATGGTACTCCGGCGGGAAAACTCACCGTGGTCGGCGTGACCGGCACAAACGGCAAAACGACCACGACGTATCTTATCAAACAGCTTTTGGAGCGCACGAAGGGCGCAAAGGTCGGCCTGATCGGCACGAATCAGAATTTGATCAGCGACAAGACCATCCCGACCGACCGCACAACGCCCGACGCGCTGACCGTGCAGCGCCTGCTCGCCCAGATGGTCGATGCGGGCTGCACCTATGCCGTGATGGAGGTCTCGTCCCACGCGCTGATGCAGAGCAGGGTAGAAGGAATCCGATTCCGCGTCGGTGTTTTCACGAACCTGACGCAGGATCATCTTGACTACCACGGCACGATGGAGGCCTACTGCGACGCGAAGTCGAGGCTTTTCGACCAGTGTGACATCGCCTGCGTCAACGGTGACGATGCGTGGACGGAGCGCTTGCTCGCCCGCTTTACGAGCGAGCGGATCACATTCGGGCAGGGCATGACGAATGACCTTGTCGGCTGGCGTGCCCGCTACGAAAACGACTGTGTGCGTTTTACCGCCTGCACCGACTTCGACCACGAGGAGACGAGGATCGGCATCCCCGGCGGCTTTTCGCTCTATAACGCGCTCGCGGCGCTCTGCGCTGTGCAGGCGCTCGGCGTGCCGCTTTCCGACGCGGCAAAAGCGCTGACGGAATGTGTCGGCGTTAAGGGGCGGTGCGAGGTCGTACCGCTTGATGCACCGTTCACCGTCATCATTGACTATGCGCACACGCCCGACGGGCTCAAAAATATTCTCTCCACGGTCTGCGGCTTTGCCGATGGGCGCGTCATCGCGCTCTTTGGCTGCGGGGGCGACCGCGATAAGACAAAGCGACCCCGCATGGGCCGCATCGCTGCGGCGCTCTCGGACTTCGTTGTCCTCACGAGCGACAATCCCCGCACCGAAGACCCTTACACCATCCTGCGCGATGTGCTCCCCGCCATTTTGGAGAGCAGAACGCCGTTCGCCGTCATCGAGAACCGGCGCGAGGCCATCGGCTTTGCTCTGCGCGAGGCGAAAGCGCGCGACGTCGTCGTCCTCTGCGGCAAGGGGCACGAGACCTATCAGGAGATCGGAACGATAAAATACCACCTCGACGAGAGGGAGGTCGTGCGCGAGAGGTTCGCGCAAGTACAAAGGAAGGACGCCGCCGACGCGGCGAAGGAAAACGAACATGAAGATCATCATTGCCTGCATACTGAGCTTCGCGGTCTCCGCGATCACGGGAAAATTTCTGGTCCCTGAGCTGAGAAAGCTCAAGGCCGGACAGAGCATCCGCGAGGACGGCCCCACCTGGCACGCCGGAAAGGCCGGCACGCCGACGATGGGCGGCTTAATGTTCATCCTCGGCATCTTCGTCTCTATCCTGATCTGCGGCTGGAAGGGCATGATGGCGGGGGACTTTGAGCACCTCTACATCTTCTTTTTTGCGCTGATCTTCGGCGGCATCGGCTTTTTAGACGACTTTGAAAAGGTGAAGCACAAGCAGAACCTCGGCCTCACGGCCATTCAGAAGTTCCTGCTCCAGCTCGCCGCGGCGGTCGCGTTCCTCTGCCTGATGCGCTTTGAGGGCATGCTGACGCCGAACCTCTACGTGCCGTTTTTCAACACGCAGATCGTCATGAGCTGGTGGGTGTACATGGTGTTTGCGGCGTTTGTCATCGTCGGCACGGTCAACGCCGTCAACATCACGGACGGCATCGACGGCTTGGCCGGCAGCGTGACGGTGCCGGTCGGCCTGTTTTTCACCGTGCTCGCCATCTGGTGGCAGGGCTATGAGCAGCTCGGCATTTATGCTGCGGCGCTCGTCGGGGGAATTCTCGGCTTCCTCATCTATAATTTCCACCCCGCCAAGGTCTTCATGGGCGACACAGGCTCGCTGTTTCTCGGCGGCACGGTGGCGGCGCTCGCCTTTGCCTACGATATGCCGCTCGTGCTGATCCCCGTCGGCTTTGTCTACATCTGCGAGACGCTGTCCGACATTTTGCAGGTCATCTACTTCAAGGCGACGCACGGCAAGCGCCTTTTCAAGATGGCGCCGCTGCACCACCACTTTGAGCTCTGCGGCTGGAGCGAAGTAAAGCTCGTCGCCGTGTTCACCAGCGTGAGTGCGCTGTGCTGTCTGGCGGCGCTGTTCGGAGTACTCAACAGATTTCATTTTTGAGAAACGGCAAGCCGTTTCTCAAAAATGAGAGGGGATGCGCGGCGCTCTGTGCCTCGCTGCCCTTGGCGGCTCGACACTCACTCTGCGAGAAGTATTTTTCGCCACGCACCGGTCGCGGCGAAAAATGATTAAAAATATTTCGCGCCTGCGGGCGCGAAAGTCTGCGACGCTTGGTTGCAAAATGGAGGCAAACTCGCGCTCTGCGCGAGTTTGCAATCAGTATGAAAGGGGGAAGACTGCATGACCAAGGAAGAACGCCTGCTGCGGCAGGAGCAGCGCGAGCGGGCGAAGGCCATCGAGGCGGCGGCGCGCGAAGCGGGCCGCGGACCGCTGGACCTTCCGTATCTTCTACTGGTGCTTACGCTCGTGGGCGTGGGCCTGATCATGCTGTTTTCCGCGAGTTTCCCCTCGGCCTACTATGAAGAGGGTAACCCCGCGTACTACCTCATCCGTCAGGGCATTTTCGCGGTCCTCGGCGTCACGGCGATGTTCGTCGTCGGCAAGATCAATTACGAGCGCTATCGCGCGGTGGCGAAGATGCTGCTGATCTTTTCCATCATCCTGCTGGTGCTCGTTCTGATCCCGGGCATCGGCACGGGCCGACTGACGCACGGCGCGCAGCGCTGGATCCGTCTCGGACCCATCCAGTTCCAGCCGTCTGAGATCACCAAAGTCGGCATCATCCTCTATTTTGCCGACAGCATTTCAAAGAAGAAAGACAAAATGGCCACGCTGCGCTACGGCATCGTGCCCTATGTTGCCATCCTCGGCGTGATTGCGGCGCTGATGGCGAAGGAGCCGCATCTTTCCGGTATGGTGCTGCTGCTCGGCATCGGCGCTGTGATGATGTATGTCGGCGGTATCCGCAACTACTGGGTCGGCCTCGGATTTGCGCTGGTGCTGCTGGTGATCTACGCCTTTGCGACCGGCATCATCACCTATAACTCGAGCCGAATCGACATCTGGCTCGACCCGTTCAACGAAGAGTGGATGCGCGATAAGGGCTATCAGATCCGGCAGAGCCTGCTCTCCATCGGCTCAGGCGGTCTATTCGGACTGGGCCTTGGCAAGAGCCGGCAGAAGTTTCTGTTCCTGCCCGAAGAGCACAACGACTTCATCTTTGCCATCATCTGCGAGGAGCTCGGCCTTGTCGGCGCGACGATCATCATGGTCATGTTCGCGCTGCTCATCATCCGAGGCTACTGGATCGCCCTGCACGCGCGCGACCGCTTCGGAAGCCTTCTTGCCGTCGGCGTGACGACGCAGATCGCCTTGCAGGTATTCCTGAACATCGCGGTCGTGACGAATCTGATCCCGAACACGGGTATTTCGCTGCCGTTTTTCAGCTACGGCGGCACGGCGCTTGCCGTGCAGTTGGCCGAGGTCGGCATCGTACTGAGCGTTTCGCGCCAGATGCGCTGACGCGGGAAGGAGAAAACGGCTATGAAGGTCATCTTTACCTGCGGCGGCACGGCAGGACACGTCAACCCCGCACTCGCGCTCGCGGGCTATATGCGGGAAAAGGACGCGGGAACGCAGATCTTATTCGTCGGCGCGGAGCGCGGACTGGAGCGCGATTTGATCGCGCACACGGACTATCCGTTCCGTACGGTGAACATTTCATCGTTCCACCGCTCGTTTAGGCTTGCGGAGATCAAGCACAACCTTGTCTCGCTCAAAAATCTCGCCCACGCCGAGCGTGAGGCGAACGCGATCTTAAATGATTTTCACCCCGACCTGATCGTCGGCACCGGCGGCTACGCGAGCTATCCACTTGTGCGCTACGGCGCAAAGGCGGGCATCCCCACGGCGGTGCACGAGTCGAACATCGTGCCGGGGCTGACGACGCGGCAGCTGGAGCCCCACTGCGACCGCATCATGGTTGGCTTCGAGGACTGCCGCGCGCACTACAAGCACCCCGAAAAGGTGGTCGTGACCGGTACGCCCGTGCGCGGCGACTTCTTCACGATCAGCAAGCAGCAGGCGAAGGAAAAGCTCGGCATGAACGACGGGCGCAAGCTCATCGTCTCGTTCTGGGGCAGCCTCGGGTCGAACGCGATGAACCGCGCGATGGCGGAGTTTCTGGCGCTTGAGAGCGCGAAGGAGCCCTTTTACCATATCCACGGCGTCGGCGAGATCTGCTGGAAGCCGATGCAGCAGTGGATGCACGATGACGGGCTGGAGATCACCGAGCATCCCGCGCTCGACGTGCGCGAGTACATCTACGACATGGCAACTGTCATGCGCGCCGCCGACCTCGTTATCTGCCGCGCGGGCGCGTCCACGCTCAGCGAGCTGACGGCGCTCGGCGTTCCGGCGATACTTGTGCCGTCGCCCAACGTGACGAACCACCATCAGGAGAAGAACGCGGCGCTGCTCGGCGACCACGGCGCGGCGCTCGTGCTGCCGGAAGAGGGCCTTGACGGCAAGAAGCTCTTCGCCGCCGCGGCGGGCATCCTGAACGATCCGCAGCGGATGGAGACGATGTCTCAAAACATGGCGGCGCTCGGCATTCCCGACGCGACCAAGCGCATCTACGACACAGTGATGACGCTGCTCAAGTGAAAGAGAATAAAAAGGAAGCGAGCCGTGAGGCTCGCTTCCTTTACTTTTGACGTTTTATTCCGCCTTCAAAATGAAGTCCATATAGATGGGATTGTGGTCGGAGTAGCGGTAGCCTGCGTCAACGACGTCGGCGGAGACGGCTTCGACGTTGTCGGAGACGAGGAAGCCGTCGACCGTCACGCGGAAGGTCGTCTCCTCGTTGTAGGGTTCGTTGGCCGTGCGGCAGGTGGCGACGGGATGGTCGACGTCAAACGGCACGACGAGGGAGAGCCCGTCGGGGATCGTCCCCTCGGGGATGGGCTGCGCCCAGGTGTCGTTCTCGCCGCCCGCGACGCCGAAGATCTCGGCAGAATTGCCGAGCAGGTCCTTATTGAAGTCGCCGCCCGCGACGCAGTAGTTGCCGTTTTCATATTCCGCCAGCATATCGGCGCAGAGCATTTGCAGCTGCTCGGTCGCGATGGTGCCGTCGGACGTGTAGGCCGAAAGGTGGAGGTTATAGAGCACCAGCTCCCTGCCGTTTTCCATCGGGACGCGGCTGACGGAGTAGCAGCGGTCCAGGTCGACGAGCTTCATGAGGCCCGTCTCGATCGGCAGCGAGCGGCGCACGGCGGATGAGATCGGATGGCGCGAGAGCGTCAGGATACCGGACTGGTTTGCGCCGTGGGGGTTAATAAGAGGATAAAAGAGGTACGGGCTGTCGTAATTCTGCGCGAATACCTTGTTAAATTCGCTGTTTTCCATCACATCGTCGAGATAAGCGTCCTCTCCGATGTGCCAGCTGCGCGTGCCGTAGATATCGACCTCCTGAAAGAGCGCAAAGTCGGGCGAAAGGTCCTTGACGAGCGAGACCTCGCCGCGCATATTCTCATCAACGGCTTGCCTGCTGCGGGCGCGGCTCTCCTTGCCGCCGTCCATGAAGAAGCTGTAATCGGCGCTGTACGCGCCGAAGCCCACGTTGGCCGACGAAACGCGATAGGTGACGCCGGTCTGCGGCGCGCCCTCCATCGGTGCGGCAGAGGCGGCGTCGCAGTGCGCAACGCCAAGCTTCTGCATATCCTCCACACGGTAGTAGGCGGCGAAGACATAGATGACGTAGGCCAACACGATCAGAACGAGCGCCAACAGAACATAGAGCGCAATTTTGAGCGTTTTTTTCATGAAAAAAGACTCCTTTCGGGGAGAAATACAATAATCTCATTTTGCCACAAAGCGGGCGGGAAAGCAAGGCAAAAAGAAGTTGACGCGCCGCGGCAAAATGGCTATACTGAAAATGCCTAACTATTGCCCTGCGAAAGCCGGCAGTCACCCATTTCCCGCAAAAGCCATACGATGGAAAAGTAATGTGCTTGCGGGAGGGAACATGATGTGTGAGCTGTTGGTAGAGGGCGGGGAGCGCCTGTACGGAGAACTCACGATACAAGGCTCAAAAAACAGTGTGCTGCCGATTTTGGCGGCGACGCTTTTGTGCGCGGACACCTGCGTGATCGAAAATTGCCCGAAGCTGCGGGACGTGGATGCGTCCGTTGCCATTCTGCGGCACTTGGGCTGCTGCACGCACTGGGAGGACAGTGCACTCGTGGTGGACACAGCGCGCATGGACCGCGCGGTCGTGCCCGACGCACTGATGCGAGAGATGCGCTCGTCGGTCATCTTTCTCGGCGCGATTCTGGCGCGCTGCAAGGAAGCGACGATCTGTTATCCCGGCGGCTGCGAGCTGGGGCCGCGTCCCATTGACCTGCACTTAAGCGCCCTGAGCGCCCTGGGGGCAGAGATCAGGGAGACGGGCGGCGAGCTCAAGTGCCGCGGCGGAACGCTTCTCGGGAGCGATGTGTACTTACCCATGCCGAGCGTGGGCGCGACGGAAAACGCGCTCCTCTGCGCCTGCGGCGCAGACGGCGTGACGACGATCTACAACGCCGCGCGCGAGCCGGAGATCGTCGATCTACAGAACTTTATCAACGCGATGGGCGGCAACGTCCGCGGCGCGGGGGGCTCGATCATCACGGTCGAGGGCAGACGCGCGCTGCACGGCGGGAAATACCGCATCATCGCCGACCGCATCGTGGGCGCGACGTATCTCTGCGCCGCGGCCTGCTGTGGGGGAGAGGTGCGCCTTCGCGGCGTCGACCCGCGGCCGCTTTCGACTGTGTCCGGCGCGCTGAGCGAGGCGGGCTGCACGGTCAAAAGCGGGGAGGACGATGTTTTCCTCCAAAGTGATGGCAGTCTCAGATCCATCCGCCCTGTGCGCACGGCGCCCTATCCGGGCTTTCCAACGGACGCGCAGCCGGTGCTGATGGCGGCGCTTTTGAAAAGCGCGGGCAGCACCGTTTTTGTAGAGAATATTTTTGAAAACCGTTACCGCCATGTCGACGAGCTGGCGCGCATGGGCGCGGAGGTGCGCGTCGCGGGACGCGTGGCCGTCGTCACGGGACGCGAGCACCTGCACGGCGCGCGCGTCAAGTGCACCGACCTTCGTGCGGGCGCGGCGCTTGTGATTGCGGGCCTGCAGGCCGACGGACTCACGCGCATTTCGCGCATCGAGCACATCGACCGCGGCTATGAGAGCATCGAGCGCGACCTTGGCGTGCTGGGCGCGCATGTGCGGCGGGAGACGGGTACATAAGCAAACGAAGAAAAAAGGCAGGAAAACTATGGCGTCAAAGCGAAGAAACAGACGGCGCAGGCGGGGAAGAGCCTCTTTCCCGCTGAGACTTTTGTGCCTCGCGGTCGTGATCGCCGCATTTCTCGGCGCGCTGACGATGTTCTTCCGCATCGATATGATCGTGGTGGAGGGCAACGAGCGCTATACCGAGGAGCAGATCATCGAGGCTGCGGGCGTGCAGAAGGAGCAGAACCTTGTGCTGCTGAACAAATATAAGGTCAAACAATCCATTTTCGACACGCTTCCGTATGTGGAGACCGTTGTCATCAACCGCAAATACCCCGACGCGCTCATTCTGACCGTGACGGAGTGCACGGCCTCCGCTGCGCTGACGGGCGAAAACGGCACATGGCTCATGAGCGACGAAGGCAAAATTCTGGAGCGCGCGGCGCAGATCCCCGAGGGCTGCGCGCGTGTGACCGGCTGCACGCTCGTCGAGCCCGCGGTCGGCGCGATGGCGGCGTTTGCGGACGAGGATTCGTATAAATTCGAGCGCCTGCTCACGCTGCTGCGCACGGCGGAGGATAAGCAGCTTCTCTCCATGATCGGCGAGATCGACCTGAGCGACGGCACGGCCATCACCTTTACCTATTTGGACCGCTTTACGGTCAAAATGCCCTGGGATGCGGACATTGCCTACAAGCTCGGGAATGTGCGCACGGTGGTGGAGCAGCTTGAAGCCAATCAGACCGGCACGATCAACCTGATGAACGACGGCAGGGCTGACTTCATCCCGGAATAAAGGCGGAAGTTGACGTAAAAAAGTTTCCCCGAAATGGCCGATTGCTATTGACCCCGCGGGAAAACCGTAATACAATGATTAAGATAGCAAATACCTGATATTGTGGCGCTTGCAGCGGCAAGTGCCTTGCCCATACAACAGATTGCAGGAGGAACCGACATGGCATTCGGATTGGAGACCGGTCCTGAAAACGTAGTTAAGATCAAGGTCATCGGCGTTGGCGGCGGCGGCAACAACGTGGTCAACCGCATGGTGCGCACCGGTGCGCGCGGTGTCGACTTTGTCGCGGTGAACACAGATAAGCAGGCGCTCAACGTGTCTGCCGCCACTTATAAAATTCAGATCGGCGAAAAGCTGACGCACGGTCAGGGCGCGGGCTCCGACCCTGAGGTCGGCCGCAAGAGCGCCGAGGAGAGCCGCAACCAGATCGCCAAGGCGCTCGAGGACACCGATATGGTCTTCATCACCGCCGGCATGGGCGGCGGCACCGGCACGGGCGGCGCGCCCATTGTTGCCGAGATCGCGCGCGAGGCGGGCATCCTGACCGTCGGCGTCGTGACGAAGCCCTTCGGTTTTGAAGGACGCCGCCGCATGACGCAGGCGGAAGCGGGCATCGAAGAGCTCAAGACCAAGGTCGACTCGCTCGTCATCATCCCGAACGAGCGCCTCAAGCACGCGACCGACCAGAAGATCACCTTTGCCAACGCGTTCGAGATCGCGGACGACGTGCTGCGTCAGGCGGTGCAGAGCATCTCCGACCTGATCCGCGACACGGGCTTCATCAACCTCGATTTTGCCGACGTGACCGCCATTATGAAGGATGCAGGCCTTGCCCACATGGGCGTCGGCCGCGCCGCCGGCAAGAACAAGGCCGAGGAGGCCGCGCGCATGGCTATTTCGTCCCCGCTGCTGGAGACCTCCATCAACGGTGCGCACGGAGTGCTCATCAACGTCACGGGCTCGATGGACATCGGCCTCGACGAGGTCGAGCAGGCAGCGTCCCTCGTGCAGGAGGCCGTGCATCCCGACGCGCTCACGATCTTCGGCGCGACGTTCGACGAGACGCTCGACGACGAGATCCGCGTCACCGTCATCGCCACGGGCTTTGACAAGGCGCCCGGCGCGCTGGACTTCAACAAGGATAAGAAGCCTGCCGAGCAGAGCGGCGAGAGCGCCGCTGCCGGTCTTGCGCCGCTCGACTTCGACAAGGAAAAGGCCGAGGAAGAGGCTAAGCACGAAGATGAGCCCGATCCGTTCGACGACATCTTCAAAATTTTCAACCGCGAGCGTTAAATGGAAACAAATCCCAAAATTCCGCAGACTTTGGTCTGCGGAATTTTTTTGCCCGCATTTGCAGCGCCATTTCAAAAAGCGATGCCAGCACATCAAATTTTTGCACCTTTTAATTTTGCCCGAAGCGCAGAAAGTAAATGCGCCGGACAGAGAAAAAGAAATGAGAAAGAAAAAATTTCCGGCGTTGGGCGGACGGCTGCGCGCTGCGCGCACAGGGCGCGCCGTCCGCCCGTATTTTTTAAAGGGGTGAGAGAATGGATGGAACGCATCGCACAAAAAAGCGAGCGGCGGCGATCCTGCTGGGATTTTTTGCTGCCGCTGCGATCGCAATGCCGTCTGCGCAGGCGGCGGACCGGACGGTCAGCGAACTGATCCCCGTCGGACAGACCGTCGGCGTCAAGCTCTTTTCCGACGGCGTGCTCGTCGTTGGCTTTTCCGATGGGGAAAGTCCGGCGAAGGACTGCGGACTCAAGGAGGGCGACGTCATCACCGCCATCTGCGGGCAGAGTCTGGACACCATTGAGGAATTCCGTCAGCTTCTGGCAGAAAACGGCGAGGACGCCGCGGCGCTGACCGTCAAGCGCGGTAGCCGCACGATCGAACTGAGCGCAGAGCCGGAGAAGGATGAGGACGGCGAGTACCGCCTCGGCGCCTGGGTGCGCGACAGTATGGCGGGTATCGGCACGATGACCTTCTTTGATCCGCAGAGCGGCACGTTCGGCGCGCTGGGCCACGGGGTCACGGATGTGGACACAGGGCAGCTCCTGCCGCTCGACCACGGCAGCATCATGGACGCCTCGGTCAAGGCGGTGAAAAAGGGGGAGCGTGCCTCGCCCGGCGAGCTCAAGGGCGACTTTGACCTGACGCGCGACAGCGGAACGCTTTACGCCAACACCGAATGCGGCATTTTCGGCAAGCTCTCGGCAGAGGACGCGGCAAAGATCACCGGCGCGGCGCTGCCGATCGCAAAAAAGGACGAGGTCAAGACCGGCAGGGCGGCGATCCTGGCCACCGTTTCCGGCAATGAAACACGCGAGTATGATATTGAGATCGAAAAAATCTATTCGCCTTCCGGCAGCACGCGAAATCTGCTGCTGCGCGTGACGGACGAGGAGCTTCTTGCGCAGACCGGCGGTGTGGTGCAGGGAATGAGCGGCAGCGCGATTTTGCAGGATGGCAAGATCATTGGCGCGGTTACGCACGTCCTGCTGGATGATCCGTCAAGAGGTTATGGTATTTTTATCGAAAATATGCTCTCTGCGGCGGGGCTTTCGAGTGAATAACCTACCCATATAGTAGAAAGATTGTGTTAAGATAGCGTAAAAACAACTAAATTTTCATGCAAAAAGTTAGAAAAAGATGGTTAAATTCGACATAACTCGCTTGAAAACGCTGTCCAAATATGTTAGCTTAAAGCCATGGCAGAACGAAGACGTCACATTTTGCTGCTGAAGCTGGCCGGCTGGGTCGGCGAAAACTTGTGTGAAAAGGACGGGATGACATGGACAAGAGGATCACGGTCGTATTAGCGGACGCAAACGAGGAGTTCCGCACAGCACTGAAACAGGCATTGGAAGCAACGGGTGAGTTCGACGTAGTGGGATGCGCAGCCGACGGACTGGCTGCGGCGCAGGATATAGCGGAGCGAAAGCCGCAGCTTCTTGTGATGGATCTTTTGCTGCCGGGACTTGACGGCTTTGGCGTGCTCGAGCAGGCGGTGAAGGACAAGGTGCAGATGAAGACAGTTGTCGTCTCGGCTCTTTATCGCGATCAGATCGTGTCGCAGGCGATGAGCCGCGGCGTATCGTTCTTCATGCCCAAGCCCTGCGAGCTGACCTCGCTTTTAGACCAGATGCGCCGCGCGGTCAACGAAGGCGAGGAGAGCGAGGACGAGTCGCAGGCGCTTGAGCGCGAGGTCACGGCAGTGATCCACGAGGTCGGCGTGCCCGCGCATATCAAGGGCTATCAGTACGTGCGCGAGGCCATCGTCATCGCCGTGCAGGACATGGATGTCATCAACGCCGTGACAAAGGTGCTCTATCCCGAGGTCGCGCGCCGCTACAGCACCACGCCCTCGCGCGTCGAGCGCGCGGTGCGCCATGCGATCGAGGTCGCATGGGACCGCGGCGACCTTGAGACGCTCCAGCGCTATTTTGGCTACACGGTATCCAACACGAAAGGAAAGCCGACCAACAGCGAGTTTATCGCCATGATCGCGGACCGCATCCGTTTACAACGGAAGATCTATAGGGTGTGAAAAGCGAAAGACGTAAAGAGCCACGGAGAGATACTCCGTGGCTCTTTTAATAAGAGGTTTATGACTTATCACTTGCAGTGAACGCAAATGACAGCTCAGGGTCGGAAAGAATGACGACAGAGAAAGTATCGTCACTGACAAAAGCATATCCAAAAGCCGAGGCGTCAGGATCATCCGAAGCTTTTACATCATAACAATAGCCGGCAAGCTTTTCGCCATCATTCACAGCTTTTGTTTTCTCGGGACGGTGTTAAGTAGAAGGATAAATCAGAAATGGAGCGTTCTGAGAATGAAATTGTAGCCGCACCACCCTTTTCAACGGTGCAGGTAAAGCCACCGAGATTTTTTGCGCGGATGGTATCGTCTCCATTTTCCAGAAATACTCCGTTCCAGCTGCCGACGATACGCTTTTCCGCTTTTGCGGCAATGTTGCTTTGGAACAGGCTGCTGTTGGCAAGAGCCACGGCGACAAACAGAAGTGCGAGCACGGAAACGAGGAGAACGGCCTTCTTTTTCTTCGGCTTTTTGCCGCTGGTTGGGATGGGAGCTTTCTCTGCGGGGGTGATCTCCGCAGGTGCGGAATCTGCTTCAGGCGCGGCCGTTTCAATTTTTTCGCCGCAGTTCATACAGAAGACAGTGTCTTCCGGGATCGGGCTGCCGCATTTGGGACAAAACATAAGATATTCCTCTCTCTCCTAAATATGTGGAAGACTCGACACAGGAGCCTTCCTCTGGAAAGAGTATAGCGATTGTCAATTAGACTATACATATAATGATAATTAAATATCATTTTAGGCAACTTATAATGAACGGAAAAGGCGGGAGTTCATTATGATCTGTGACAGAATAAAGCAATTACGGGAGCAGGCGGGCTATTCGCAGGCGCAGCTGGCAAAGCTCTTTCATGTTTCGGCGGACTATCTGCTGGGGCTTACGGCTTCATCGAGCATTGTGCTGGACGGATACATGCAGGAGGAAATTGAGCTGCTTTACAAGTTGATCCGCTATTTTGACGACCAGAAATAGCAGCGCTGATGCAGAGTACAAAACGATTCCCGTCCGGCGGAACTTTCCGCCGGACGGGGATCGTTGCTTTTTTACTTTTTCTGTTTCTTTTTCATGCGGCGCTCAATGTGCTGCAATCCCCACAGGCACAGCCAGGAGGCGGCGCCGAGGAGCAGCGAGCCAAGCGCAAATTGCTTTTTCTTCATGTCGATATCCTCATGTGTCGCTTTCGCGTAAAACAACGTCTGCGGTGAAGCGCTTGCCGTCGCGCTCGACTAAGAGCTTGAGCGTTTCGCCTGCTTCATGGCGGCGGCGGACACGCAGAAGGTCGGTGGACTTTGTCAACGCTTCGCCGTCGGCCGCTACGATAAGGTCACCCTTCTGGATGCCGGCCTCGTCGCCGGGGCCGCCGGGCGTGACGTCCATCACGCGCAGAGCGGTCTCGCCGCTATCTAAAATGACGGGCGCGATCTGTACCGAGATACCGATCACCACCTCGCCGTGCACCTCGCCGTAGGCGATCAGGTCATTGATCATATAGGCGGTCGAGGCGATGGGAATGGCAAAGCCGAGGCCCTCCACGCTCGTGGTGGAGGACGAGCCCATCTTCATCGTGTTGATACCGACGACCTGACCGTACACGTTGATGAGCGGACCGCCGGAGTTGCCATTGTTGAGCGCGGCATTCGTCTGGATGAGCGTCATCGTCACGCCGTCGACGTACACGTCGCGGTTGATGGCGGAGACGATGCCGTCGGTCAGTGTGCCGCGCAGCTCCACGCCGAGCGGGTTGCCAATGGCGTACACCGGATCGCCGACCGTCAGCGCGTCAGAGTCGCCGAATTCCGCGGCGGGAAGGCCGCTGGCCGCGATCTTGATGACGGCGAGGTCCTTTTCTTCGTCGAGCCCCAAAAGGCACGCACGGTAATCCTCACCCGTGTCGAGCACGACGTAGCACTCCGAGCCGCCCGCGATGACATGGGCGTTCGTGAGGATGTAGCCATCCTCGGTGAAGATGACGCCGGTGCCGACCATGGCGCTGCCGTCGCGGTTGCCGGTGAGCACTGTGACGGTGGAGGGATTGACTTTCTGGTAGATCTCCTGGATCGTCAGCGCCTCGCCGTGGCTTTCGTTGTAGCGGAGCTTGACCTGATCGGTGTTGGGCAGGCGCTTGATGGTCGTTTCGCCATGCTCGCTGTTGTCGTAATAATCCTCGTCATGGCGCTGCTCAAAATCATCGTCGTGATAGGACCGGTGATCGTCGAACGCGCCGCCAAGCCACAGCGCTGTGACGACGCCGCTGACGAGGAGAAGGCCGAGCATGCAGAAAAGGAAGATCTTAAGCCCTTTCCGCTTTTTGCGCGGTGATGTATGCTTCTTCGGCTGTCCGGGCAGCGGTGTCGGCTGCACGTAGCGCTCCACGATGGGCGTGACGGGCGCTTCATAGCGCAGCACGACCTCCTGCGGCTCGCCGCTCTGGCTGACCGTCGGGGATAACTCCTGATTCTCGTGATCCATAGCGTGTTTCTCCTGTTGAGACTTACTGCGCGGTCTGCCCGCCGGCGAGCGTCACGCTGAAGGTGAACGTCGTCAGGCCGTTTTCGCTTGTGACGGCGATGTGCTCCTTGTGCTGGTCCAGAATGGTTTTGACCACGTAGAGCCCGAGGCCCACGCCGTCCTTATCCTCGGAGCGGGATTTGTCGCTCTTGTGGAAGCGCTCGAACAGCAGCGGGATCTCCTCGGCGGGGATGGTGTCGCCCTCGTTGCGAACCGAGATCAGCGCCTTGCCGTTGAGCGTCGTCACGCCGAGGTAGAGCGCAGAGCCCTTGCGGGCGAATTTTGCCGCATTTTCGAGCAGGTTGTAGATGACCTGCGTGATGAGGTCGTTGTCGCCGAGCACCATGATGCCGCTGTCGGGAATGTCGGCGTCGACATCGAGCCCGCGGTCGGTGATCTTCTTCTCCATCGAAATGAGCACGCGGCGCATGCTCTCGCACACGTCGAACGGCGCCTTCGTGCGCGTCAGGTCGCGCGACTGGAGCTGCGAGACCTCAAGCATGCGGCGCACGAGGCGGGACAGGCGCCGCGCCTCATCCGAGATGATGCGCAGGTACTCCTTTTCCTGCTCGGGCGGGATCGTGCCGTCTAAGATGCCGTCGGTGTAGCCTGCGATGGTCGTCATCGGGGTCTTTAACTCATGGGAGACGTTCGCGATGAACTCGCGGCGCTGGCGTTCGGTCTCCTGTAAGGAGTCCGCCATGTTGTTGAACGACTCGGCGAGCTCGGAGATCTCCGTCACACCCTCGTAGTTGTGCATGCGCACGTCGAAATTGCCCTCGGCGAAGCGGCGTGTCGCCTCCACCATCTCGTGGATGGGGCGCGACTGGCGCATGCTGACCCACGCGCTTACGACGAACGAAAGCAGCAGCACCGTCACCGCCGTCATGAAAAACAATCCGATGAATGTGCGCCACATCGTCGTCAGCGCCCGCGCGCCGGTCACCGCCAGCACAAAGCCGACGGTTGCGCCCTCGCTCACGATCGGCACGCCGACGACGAAGTGTGTGTCCTCATAGATGTCGCCGAGTGTGGTGCGCACGGCGTAGGTGTCATCGCTCATCGCGCCCTCGGCCACGTCCTGCGGCACGGTCAGCACGCGGTTGACGAGAGTTGTATCGGTCGTCAGCAGCAGGTTGCCGTCCGAGTTGCAGATGAGAAATTCTGCATCCGTCACGTTCGAAGCGAAGTCTGCCAGCTCACGCAGCCCTGTGAGCGAGCCATTTTCCATGTAGGACGACACCATGTGCGACACGACCGTCGCCTTGCTCTGCATCTGCTCGCTGCGCTCATCGATGGCGTAGGAATACGTCAGCGCGAAGAACGCGCTGCCGAGCAGCGCCAGCGTCAGCATGACGACGCTTGCCGTAAGCAGAAAATTCTGCCAGTAGATCGTGCGGCAGCGGGTCTTGACCTTTTTGAGCGTCCAGCGCTTTTTCTGTGTTTTCTCTTTGTTTTCTTCCGGCATACTGAATTACTTCACTTCGAATTTATACCCGACGCCCCAGACGGTCTTGAGCGCCCACTGGTCGCTGACGTTTTCGACCTTTTCGCGGAGTCTCTTGACGTGTACGTCCACCGTGCGCGAATCGCCGAAGTAGTCGAAGCCCCACACCTCGTCAAGCAGCTGGTTGCGCGTGTAGACGCGGTTCGGCGTGGCGGCGAGGTGATAGAGAAGCTCCAGCTCTTTGGGCGGCGTGTCGATCTTCTTGCCGTCGACGATGAGCTCGTAGGAGTCGAGGTCGATGATGAGCTTGTCGAACGTGAGGCGCTTGTGCGTGTCCTCAGGGATCTCGCTGCGGCGCAGCACGGCGTTGATGCGCGCAAGCAGCTCCTTCATCTCAAAGGGCTTGACAACATAGTCGTCCGCGCCCATCTCAAGGCCGTGGATGCGGTCGTTGACCTCGCCCTTGGCGGTGAGCATGATGATCGGGCACTTGGACGTCTCGCGGATCTTGGCGCATACGCCCCAGCCGTCGAGCACGGGGAGCATCACGTCGAGCAGCACAAGGTCGGGCTCTTTTTCCTTGAATTCCTCCACGGCCTTGCCGCCGTCGGCGGCGATGCGGACGTCAAAGCCCTCTTTGTCGAGATACATCTTAATGAGGTTGGAAATATTATTGTCGTCCTCCACGACAAGAATATTGCGTGCCATGCTGGTTTCCTCCTTCACACAAGCGTGTGTCTTTCTTCTGTGTTATTGTTTATTATACGCAAAACTGTGCGCGTTTCCTGAACAATTTGTAAAACCGTCACGCGTCCTTTGTGACCGCGAGCTCGTTGAGCGCCGTGATGAGACGCGAGGACGAGCGGAGGCGAGAGAGCAGCGTGCTCCAATCTGCCTGCACGGCGGTGTCAGCGCCGAGATAGGCGATGCACCCGCCGGAGCGGGCCTGACGCGCGATGCTGCTGGCGGCCTGCGCCGCGGTGGGAAGACCGCCGCTGTAATCCAGGTCAAAGTCAATGGGGCAGTAGCCCACGGCGCGCACGGCGCGCAGCGTCTTGTCCGACGCGCCGTAGAGCGCGACGAGCCGCGCTTTTTCGTTGCACGCGGCCCATAGCGCGTTGTTTGCGCGCTCGATCGCGCTGACCGTGCGTGAGCTGCCGCCGGAAGCGTCGATGCGCAGCGCGGCGGCGTTGCCGCTGATGACGACACGGCGCAGCAGATCGCCGAGCGAGGAAAGCTGCTCTTCCGAGAAGAGAAACGTCGCCGTCGCGTTGTCGCTTGCGAGCGTGTCGAGCAGGGTGTTTGCGCTCTCTTCGTCCGTCACACGCAGCGCGAGACAGACAAGGTCGCGGTCGCCGTCGGTGTTCTGATCCGGTGTGTTGCCGGGATCGTTCGACTCGCTGTGCGTCTTCATATATTCGTTGTAGCGCTGCTCCATGGACATAGCCGCGGCGTCGATGAACTTCGCGTCGGAAAGCACGACCGTATCACTTTTGACGCGGACCAGGTAACCATAGGTCACGCGCGTGTAGCTATAATCGAGCGAGAAAAACTGCGTCAAAAGGTCGAGCGGCAGGAACACAACGTCGCTGCGCACGATGGCAGGACCGCTGTACTGGCGGTCGTTCTGGTCAGCGACGGTGCCGGCGGCGAAGTTGAACGTCAGTGCGCTGCCCTGCCGGTAGACGACGGCGGTGCTCTTGTCGCGGCTGCGGGAGTAGAAAAGGCCCAAGTCCGTGCCGGTGATGACTGTGGAGGGGATATACAGCCGCCCACCCGACCAGAACGGCATCGTCTCATCGCTCAGATCGGGCAAAAGTTGGTCGTTGACGGCGGTGAAATAGACAGTCGTCTCGGCCCTCGTTTCGCTGGGGGTGAGGGAGAAGACCATCAGCAATACAAGCAGCAGACACAAAAAACGCTTGCTCTTCATTTCTCCCGCCTCCTTGCGTATTTTATCTTAATATTATAGCAATTTTTCCGCCGCTTTGCAATATCCGCGATGCCTCAGCCGTCATAATAGCCGACGGTGGTGTTCGAAAAATAGTGCTGCACGATTTCCTCGGCGGAAAGGCCCTGCTTGGCGAGGATATTTGCGCCGTACTGGCTCATGCCGACACCGTGGCCGTAGCCTGTGACGTGGAAGGTAAAGGCATTGTCCTTGTATTCCACGGTGAACGACGGCGAGCGCAGCGAGAGAATCGTGCGCAGGTCATTGCCGCGCAGCTTGACGCCGCCGACCGTGACGGAGGCGACATAGTCCGAGTCGTTTCGCACGATATCGCGGATCCATCCCTCGGGGCTGCCGGAGAGGTCGGCGTCCGGCTTGGCGGCGAGGATGAGAGACTTGAATTCCGCTGCCGTGAACGTTGCGACCGAGTAGTAGTTCGGTACGAGCTCTTCCGTCTCGGGGCTATCGACCTTTTGGAGATACGGCAGATCGTTCATCCACACGTCGCCTGCGCCCTGCGTGCTGCCGTCGGCGGACGAGAAGAACACAGCGAGGATGGGCGCGCCGTCATACAAAATGACCTCGCCGTCCGTTTCGCTCACGGCGCGTGCGAGCTTTTCCTCATAGTAGACGGCCATGCTGCCCCAGTTGGCCGCAGCCTGCTCGGCGCTCAAATACGCCTTGCAGCAGGTGTGGTCGTCGCAGGCGTCGGCGTCTGGATGGTTCGCGCTGCCGCCGCCGCGGATGCGATAGAGCGTGTAGGTGCGCGCGGCGATGGCCTGTGCCTTGAGCGCCTCCTCCTCAAACGAGGCGGGCATTTCCGCGCGCAGCACGCCGAGAAGGTATGTGCCCATGTCCATCTCCTGGACCTCGCCCTGAATTTGGACGCGCAGCGTTTTTGCGCTGTCGCGCTCGCCGGGGGCGGCGATCTCACCGCTCGTCGGGGGAGATTCCGAGCCGTCCTGTGTGTTCGGCGTGTCGTCAAAGCGGCCTGCCGCCGCCCAGGCGAGGATCCAGATGAGGCCGATCAATAATATCGTGATGCGAAGAAGCTGTTTCAAGGCGTGTTCCTCCCTGCGGCCCACGGCCGCGATGCTTAAGTGACAGTGTTTTTATCAGTGTATGACCGACTTGTCCGCAAAATGATTCATGGACAAACGGGGATGAGTGTGCTATCATCAATAAATAGATGTTTTCCGGCGCTGTGCGCGCCGTATTCCGGAAAAAGAAAGGGTTCGGTTTTGTGAAAATTCTTCATTGGCTTTTGCTGGTGCTTTTTTCTGCGGCAGCGGCGCTGGCACGCCTACGCCTGCTGGCAGTCGGCTTTGACGCGGACGGACTTCCCGTCCCGATGGACTTAAACACGATGGTGCTGCCTGCGGTGCTCGTCGTCGCAGCGGTCATCGCGGTCATTATGGCGCGGCGCTATCCCGCTCAGCGCGAGCTGTGCGGCAGCATGGACCTCTACTTCGCCTTTGACCGCTCGACGCTTGCGGTCTTGCTGATGGTGCTCGGCAGCTTTGCCCTGATCGGCTCGGCGGTGTGCTCGTTGGTGTTCTCGCTCCGCACGACGCTTACGATGATCCTGTCCGTTTTTCTGGCAGTCGGCGCGGCATGCCTGCTGTACGCTACGACCGCGCTGCGCCGCAAGGCGGAGTTCCCAGGCGTTGCGCTGCTCGTGCCTGTGTGCGCGATGGTGCTTGCGCTGATCCTCTTCTACCGCGAGCACGCGGCGGACCCGATTCTGCGTCATTACTATGTCGAAACGCTGGCGCTCGCGGCGCTGACGGTGCTGCTGCTCGAATTTGCGGCCTTTGCTTTCCGCGGCGGCGCGCCGCGGCTGCTGATGCCCGCGAGCACGATGAGCGTCATCCTTTGCGCGGCGGCCTTGGCCGCGCGCCCGACGCTTGCCGAGATCCTCTTCTACGCCGGCGGCGCGTGCATCGCGCTCGGTATCGGCGCGGCGGCGGACTTCGATCCGTGACGCCATCCTACATCAGAATATAACGAAAAAGGACGCCTCACGGCGTCCCTTTTCTTATAAGATGGAAGATTGGATGAAAAGAAGCTATTGTCTCTTGCAAAGATTAAGATAAAGGACGCATGTTAACAAAGTTCGAGGGAAAGTGTTACAAAAGTGTTAAATAGAAAGAAGATCCGGAAACCCTTGCAAATCAAGGAAAATCCTTGCGCCACAGTCGTTTGCAGCTTGCACGGGACTGTGCAAGACTGTGCCAAACTGTCGATATCTCGGACGCAGTAATGACGCAGTAGCAATTCCTGACCGGCGGTCAAATGACGCACGAAAGCGAAATCACTTTACAAACGCAGCGTGCGGAAAAAATCGGCCAGCACGGCGCGGCATTCGTCTTTCAGAATGCCGCCCACGAGCGCGGGGCGGAAGGGAAAGCGCTCCATAAAGAGGTTCAGCACGCCGCCGCAGGCGCCCATCGCCTCGTCGCGCGCGCCATAGAAGACGCGCGGGATGCGCGCGTTGACGATCGCGCCCGCGCACATCGGGCAGGGCTCGAGCGTCACGTAGAGCGTGCAGCCGTCGAGCCGCCAGGAGCGCAGACGTTCATTTGCCTGTGCGATGGCTTCCATCTCTGCGTGCGAGGAGGTGCGCTGCAGTTCCTCACGCCGGTTGCGGCCTCGGCCGATGATCTCGCCGTCTTTGACGATGACACAGCCGACGGGCACCTCGCCCTCCCGTGCGGCCTCGCGCGCGAGAGACAGCGCCTCGCGCATATAATCTTCATGCTCCATACTTGGCTCCTTGTTTGAAAAGAGGAATATTTGTCCACACTTTCCATACACTGACATTGCAGAGGTATGGGAGGGCGAAAACATGCGAAAGGTCAATTTGCTGCGCTGTGACGTCGCGCGCGATGCATCCATGCAGGACTTGTTCAGCGAGCTGCGCGACACGCGTGTCGCGCTGTCGCAGGCGTACGCGCGCTTCAACGCGGTCTGCGCGCCGGAGCTCGTCGACGCCTGCGTGTATGAGATCAACGCCGAGCTCTCACGCTATGACTACCTGCTGCGCCAGATCAAGGAGCGCAGCGGCGAAGCCGTGTACAAAACGTGCAGCGAGGGGGTCGCAAAATGGGGATAACGGAAAAAATACTGCTTGTCCTGTTTGCCGTGTTTGCGCTGCTCGCGGTGCTCAGGCTGTTCGCCGCGCCGTTGAAGCTCGCGGGCAAGCTGCTCGTCAACACGCTGCTCGGCTTTGCGTTGCTCGGCATTCTAAGCGCGCTCGGCGTGCTCGCCAAGCTTTCGCTGGGGCTGAATCTTTTCAACGCTCTCGTCATCGCCGTCCTCGGCGTGCCGGGCCTCGCACTGCTGATCTTGCTGAGGCTGGTGTTTATTTAATGTACATAGGACAAAAGCCTCGCAGAGTTTCGTGCCTGCAGGCACGAAAAAATTTTAATCGTTTTTTGCCGCGACATGTGCGTGGCAGAAAACACTTTGCGCGAAGCGTGTGTCGAATTGGCCGCTTTCAGCGGCCAACCGAGGCACAAAGTGCAGTGAAATATTCTCGGAAAAGTGACAACGTCACTTTTCCGAATTTTTTGTATCCCAGCCGTACAGCGGATACCGCTGCATCGCGCCAAAGAGCTTCTGCTTGAGGTCTGGGTAGCGCTCGGAGAGCGACTCGATGAGCTCTTTGACCTCCTGACGGCGCGTTTCACCGTTGGCAGGGCAGGGATTGTGCACGATGGGAAGATCGAGCTTTGCCGCGACATTGCGCACCTGCTGCTCCTTCACATAGAGCAGCGGGCGGATCTGCGTCACGTCCGAGCGGCTCAGGTATGTCACGGGCTGGAAGCAGCCGATGCGGCCCTCAAAGAGGAGATTCATCAAAAGTGTTTCGACCGCGTCGTCGTAGTGGTGGCCGAGCGCGATCGTTTTGATGCCGTGCTCGTTCATCGCGGTCGAAAGCGCACCCCGGCGGAGCTTGGCGCACAGCGAGCAGGGATTTTTCTCCTTACGCTCCAAAAACACGATCTCGTAGATCGGCACGTTCGCGCGGATGTACTCGACACCGAGCGCCGCGCAATAGTCGGCCACGGCATCAAAGCTCATGCCCGGCACACCTGTTTCGACCGTGATGGCCGCGACCTTGAACGGCTTCTGGTAGAATTTGGAAAGGCGCGCGAGCGCGGTGAGCGTGACGAGCGAGTCCTTGCCGCCGGAGACACCGACGGCGACCGTCTCGCCCTCCTGGATCATGTCGTAGTCCGTAACGCAGCGGCGCACGAGGCCCAAGATTTCCTGCATAGGTACAGCTCCTTGCGAAAAATAAAAGAATTTTGATTTTGCGATTTGAGAAATTGAGAGATAATCAAAGAAAACGAGAGAATTTACGAGCATTGCTTGCGCTAAATTAAAATGGTGTTGACATTCTCGCGCCCAAATGCTATAAATAAACTCGTGCCGATTTTACCAAGGGACAACAAAAATGTAAAGCACAAGCTTTCATTCATAGATCAATATGGAGGAAACACACCATGTCCACTTTTATGGCGAACAAGGGCAACATCGAGCGTAAGTGGTACGTCATCGATGCTGCCGGCAAGCCCATGGGCAAGACCGCCGTTGCTGCGGCTGATCTGCTCCGCGGCAAGCGCAAAGTCACCTACACCCCGCACGCCGACTGCGGCGACAACGTCATCATCATCAACGCTTCCAAGGCCATCCTCACCGGCAACAAGATGGAGCAGAAGTACTATCGTACGCACTCCGGCTGGATCGGCGGTCTGAAGGAGACCAAGTATCGCATCCTCATGCAGGAGAAGCCCGAGCTTGCGATGCGCGTGGCTGTGCGCGGCATGATGCCCCGCAACACCGTGACCAAGGACTCCCTGAAGCGCCTGCACATCTACGCTGGTGACACCCACGAGCAGCAGGCCCAGAAGCCCGAAGCCTACGAAGTCTAAGGAGGAAGAGAAGAATGTATCAGTCCAAGAAGCCTTATCTGTACGGCACCGGCCGTAGAAAGTCCTCCGTCGCCCGCGTTCGCCTCTTCCAGAACGGCACCGGCGCTATCACCATCAACGGCCGCGACATCGACGAGTATTTCGGTCTCGAGACCCTGAAGATGGTCGTCCGTCAGCCCCTCGCCGCTACGGAGGAGCTCGGCAAGGTCGACATCGTTGCCACCGTCGAGGGCGGCGGCGTGTCCGGTCAGGCCGGCGCTCTGCGTCATGGCGTGGCCCGCGCCCTGCTGCTGGTCAACCCCGAGTACCGCACCGTCCTGAAGAAGGCCGGCTTCCTCACGCGCGATCCTCGTATGAAGGAGCGCAAGAAGTACGGCCTCAAAGCCGCCCGTCGCGCTCCGCAGTTCTCCAAGCGCTAATTTGCTGAAAATCCCCGAAACTCAAGGGTCTCGGGGATTTTTTCTTTGTGAGGATATGTCTCTTTTTGCCGCTGAAGGCCGTAAAGGTTTGGGGTTACTTAGAGGTTTTTTGAGGTTACCGAGTTGCTTTCAGGTTACTAATGAGGTTACTAGGAGAGTATTTAGTAAATCGAAGATGCAGCATAAAGAAAGACGCATTCTTTCGAATGCGTCCTTCTTTATGCCAAAATAGAAAAGGGAAAGGCCGTCAGCCTTTCCCTTTTTTTGCTTTAACGGCAATATTTTTCAATATAAGCGTTCTGGCACTTGATGATGATCTTGATGGCTTCCTCGCGGCCGAGGACGTCGCTGACGACGGTCTCCTTGCCCTCCAGGCTCTTGTAGACGCGGAAGAAGTGGCGGATTTCGCTTGCCACATGGTTCGGCAGCTCCGAGATGTCCTGATAGGTGTTGTAGGTCGGATCCTGGAAGGGAATGGCAATGATCTTTTCATCGAGACTGCCGCTGTCCTCCATCGAAATAACGCCGATGGGGTAGCACTCCACGAGGCTCAGCGGGCGGATGCATTCAGAGCAGAGAACCAGAACGTCCAGCGGGTCGCCGTCGTCCGCCCAGGTGCGGGGGATGAAGCCGTAGTTGGCGGGATAGTGAGTCGAGGTGTAGAGAATTCGGTCGAGACGCAGCGCGCCGGTCTCTTTATCCATCTCGTACTTGTTTTTCGAGCCCTTCTCGATCTCGATGACCGCGAAAAAGTCCTCAGGGCGCACGCGCGCCGGTGCAATATCATGCCAAAGATTCATAATAGTTCTCCCTTCGTGAGAAATGGTATTGAGAAAACGCGCAGAAGTACGCTTCTGCGCGCTTTCGCTGACGAAAATTATTTGCTCAGTGCCTCGTCGATGCTCTTCGCGCCGAGCTTGCCGGCGCCCATGGCGAGGATGACGGTGGCAGCGCCCGTGACGGCGTCGCCGCCGGCGTAGACGTTCTGATGAGAGGTGAGACCGGCCTCGTTCACGACGATGCCGCCCTTGCGGTTGACCTCAAGACCCGGGGTGGTGTTCTTGATGAGCGGGTTCGGCGTGGTGCCGAGCGACATGATGACGCAGTCGACCGGCAGATCGTGTTCGCTGCCGACCTTTTCGATCGGGCGGCGGCGGCCGGAGGCGTCAGGCTCGCCCAGCTCCATCTCCACGCAGGTCATGGAGGAGACATAGCCCTTCTCGTCGCCGTTGATCTTGACGGGGTTATTGAGCGTCTTGAAGACGATGCCCTCTTCGATGGCATGCTCGACCTCTTCGTGACGGGCGGGGAGCTCTTCCATGCCGCGGCGGTAGACGACGTACACGTCCGCGCCCAGGCGCTTGGAGCAGCGCGCGGCGTCCATGGCGACGTTGCCGCCGCCGACGACGGCGACCTTTTTACCGGCAAGCGGCATGATGGGCGTGTCGGAGCCGTCCTTATAAGCCTTCATCAGGTTGATACGGGTCAGGAACTCGTTGGCGGAGTAAACGCCGCAGAGGTTCTCGCCGGGGATGTGCATGAACATCGGGAGACCCGCGCCGGAGCCGATGAACACGGCCTCGAAGCCGTACTCGCTCATCAACTCGTCGATGGACACGACGCGGCCGATGACCATGTTCGTCTCGACCTTGACACCGAGGGCCTTCAGGCCGTCGACTTCCTTCTGCACGATGGCCTTGGGCAGACGGAATTCGGGGATGCCGTAGACCAGCACGCCGCCGGCAAGGTGGAGCGCTTCAAAAACGGTGACATCGTAGCCCTTCTTGGCAAGGTCGCCCGCGCAGGTGAGGCCGCTGGGGCCGGAGCCGATGACCGCGACCTTGTGGCCGTTGGGCGCGGGCTTGTCGGGTGCTTCCTGGACATTGGCATTGTGCCAGTCGGCGACAAAGCGCTCGAGGCGGCCGATGCCGACGGGCTCGCCCTTGATGCCGCGGATGCACTTCGATTCGCACTGCGTCTCCTGCGGGCAGACGCGGCCGCAGACGGCGGGCAGGGAGGAGGTCTCGTGGATGACCTGATAGGCGCCCTCGTAGTCCTTTTCGGTGATCTTCTTGATGAATTCGGGGATCTTGACCTGCACCGGGCAGCCGGAGACGCAGGGATGGTTCTTGCAGTTTAAGCAGCGGGCTGCTTCGTCGAGCGCCTGCTCCTCGGTATAGCCGAGGGCAACCTCCAGAAAGTTCTTGTTGCGGACGTTGGGCTCCTGCGAGGGCATTTCGTTCTTCTTCAGACTCATGTTAGGCATATTACTGAACCTCCTTGCTGAACAGGTTGCAGGTCTCTTCGTATTTGTGGCGCTCCCAGTCGAAGTACATCTTGCCGCGCTTGAGACTCTCGTCCCAGTCGACCTTGTGACCGTCGAAGTCCGGGCCGTCGACGCAGGCGAACTTCGTCTCGCCGCCGACGGTGAGGCGGCAGCCGCCGCACATGCCGGTGCCGTCGACCATGATCGGGCTCATGGAAACGGTGGTGGGGATGCCGTAGGGCTCGGTGGTCTTGGACACAAATTTCATCATGATGGCAGGGCCGATGGCGAAGATCTCGTCATACTGGTTGCCCGCGTCGATGAGCTCCTTGAGCGCATCGGTGACAAGACCCTTCTCGCCGTAAGAGCCGTCGTCCGTCATCAGCTTCAAAACGCTGGACGCCGCGCGGAACTTGTCCTCAAGAATGACGAGGTCCTTATTCTTGAAGCCGACGACCGCGTGGACTTCCGCGCCGCAGTCGTGGAACTTCTTCAAAACGGGGTAAGCGATGGCGCAGCCGACGCCGCCGCCCACGACGCAGACCTTCTTCTTGCCTTCGGTCTCGGTCGGGCGGCCCAGCGGGCCGACAAAGTCCTGAATGTACTCGCCCTCGGCTTTATGTCTGAGCTTTTCGGTGGTGGCGCCGATCGTCTGCACGATGATGGTGACGGTGCCCTTCTCACGGTCGAAGTCGTGGATGGTGATGGGGATGCGTTCACCGTTTTCATCGACGCGCAGGATGATGAACTGGCCGGGCTCGGCCTTCTTTGCCACCATCGGTGCCTCGATCTCGTAGAGGGTCACGGTGGGCTTGAGCGCTTCTTTCTTCACGATGCGATACATGAATGATTCTCCTTTTTGTTGAGATTCAGCGCCGTGCCGTCCGGGGAGAACGGCAGGCGGGATTCCTGGACGCAGCGCCGGGAATATGGAATGATGCTATGTTTATATCATGAAAGTTTTCTTGCGTCAATGAATATCGAAATTCTGACGATGCAGGAAAACTTGCATTTACGAAAAATACTTGCAAAAAACTAAAGCAGCGTCACGCTGCGGCCCTCGGTGCTGATGAGGTCCTCCTCGCGCATCTTGCGCATCTCGCGCATCATGGCGCTGCGGTCGGCGCTGATGTAGTCGGCAAGCATGCTGAGGGAAAACGGCAGGGGGAACGTCCGGCTGCCATGCTCGTCGGCGAGCTGCTCGAAAAAGCACAGCAGCTTTTCGCGGATGGAGCGGCAGGCGAGCACCTCGATCCGGCGGCTCAGATGCAGGGACTTTTTCGAGAGCAGTTGGAAGAGGTTCGTTACGACCTGACTGTGGCAGGCGCAGGCGTTTTCGCAGCGCTTTGTGATCTGGTCATAGCGCATGAAGATGACGCGGCAGTCCTCGCGGCACTCGATGAGCGCGCTGCCGTCGCGAAAGCCGGTGAACGCCAGCTCCTCGCCAAAGACGCTGCCCTCGTCCATGCTTTCAAGCACGGTGCGGTTGCCGTCGGCGTGCAGGCGCAGAAGCGCCGCGCTGCCCGAGAGCAGCACGCCGATCATATCCTGCTGCTCTCCGCAGGTGAGGATGGTCTGTCCTGCGCTGAAGCGCTGCTCGTAAGCGCTGAAGCAGCGCAGCATATTTTCGCACGATACTTCGTCCACACCTGTAAACAGTGCGGAATCGCGGCAGTCCATCGCTCTCCCTCCCGTAAGGCCTGCTGCTTTACCGGTGCAGCGCAGCCGTTGACCTATTGCATTATCATATACCAGAGAGGGAAAAAAGTAAATGACAATTTCGCGAAAAAATCGGACAAAAAAGCGTGCGATCCCTGTAAAAAAGCATCCGCCTTATTTGGCGGATGCTTTGTCCTTGGTTTTGCGCGCATAGTCGTAAAACACCTGCGCAATGGGCGATAAAATGCTGTTTTTGTGCTTGACGATATAGAGCTGGCGGCGGAAGCGCGAGTCGGGGAAGGGGAAGGCGAGAAGCTTTCCGAACTGAACATAGTCCTGCGCGGCGCTCTGCGCGATGAGACCGACGCCGAGACCCTCGCTGACCATCTGCTTGACGCTCTCGGTCGAGCGGATCTCGACCGCGGTGCGCAGCTGGGCGATGTCGATGCCGAGCTCATTTAAGAGTTCCTTGCCCGCCTGATACGTGCCGCTGCCCTTTTCGCGGCTGATGAACGTCTCTTCCTTGAGCTGCTTGATGGGGAAGGGCTTGCCCGCAAAGGCCTGATACTTTTCGGTGTTCGGCGTGATGAGCACCATCGGGTCGTTGGCAAAATCCTGATAGACGCATTTGTGGCTCGCCACCATCGTGCCGCAGAAGCCAATCTCTACGCTGCGCGTGGCGACGAGCTCCACGACCTTGGGACTGTCCTCCATCTGGATATTGAAGGTGATGTCCGGATAGCGGGCGCGGAAGTCCTGCAAAAGGTGCGGCAGATAATACTGGCTGGGCACCGTGGAGGCCGCGATGGAGATCGTACCCTTCATCTCCTGCGAGAAGTTGCGCAGCGCGATGGCTGCGTTCTCGCGCACCTGCAGGATCTCCTTGGCGTATTTGTAGAGGAGCTTGCCCGCGTCGGAGGGGTAGGTCTCCTTCGTGGTGCGGACGATGAGCTTGATATTCAGTTTTCTCTCCAGTGCGGAGACGTGCGAGCTGATGGTCGGCTGCGTCAGGTGCAGCAGCTCCGCGGCGCGGGAAAAGCTGCAGTTTTCCACCACGTAGACGAACGCTTCGAGCTCTTTGATATCCATATCAATGTCCATGAAGTTCCCCCGTCAGACCGGCAAAAGCAAAATGTTTTGCGTTGATAGTGCGTTGAATGCTTATTTTTTAACAGTATACACAGTTTAGCGCCGTTTGTCCAGAGAGGGAAACGGCATTTTGCAGGATTTAATGCATTTTTTGCCCGTGCGATGCACCGCGCGGGCAAAAAATGACGACTTACTGCTTGTCCTGCGCCAGCGCCTCGCCCAGCGCGATGGCGAGCTGATCGGGGCAGGAGGTATTCTTGAAGCCGCAGCGGATGCCGCGCATGCGCGCGATGGCATCCTCGGCCTTCATGCCTTCGACCAGGCGCGAAATACCCTGAAGGTTGCCGTTGCAGCCGCCGATGACCTCTACGCTCTTGATGGTGTGGTCGTCGTTCAGCTCTATGTGCATTTCCTTGGAGCAAACGCCCTTGGTGCGGTAGTTATAAGTCATTTCTATCTCTCCTTTTCTGATAGTCCGCGCCAATCATAGCACATTCGCCCTGCGTTCGCAAGGGATGCACCGAAAAAGGAAAGAAAAAGAAGATGCGGCAATTCGGGGTGGTATTCCGCGAACAACTGTGCTATAATTATCCTGTTAGAATATTGCCATTACAGAACAAAACGCAAAAGGAGTTGTTTTTTATGTCAGTTTTGACCGCCGTTGTTCTCGGCCTTGTGCAGGGGATCGCGGAATTTTTACCGATCTCGTCCTCCGGCCATCTCGCCATCGCGGAGCATTTACTAAGCATCCAGGGCGCGAGCAACGTGCCCAACTTTTTCGACGTGCTGCTCCACCTCGGCACGCTCGTGGCGGTGTTTGCCGCTTACTGGGATGATATCCGCGATATGATCGTGGAGTTTTTCACCGGCATCGGCGACCTTGCCCATCATCGCACGCCGAACCCCGTGCCACCTGCGCGCCGCCTTATTCTGCTCATCATTGTGGGCACGCTGCCGCTTTTCGTCATGGTGCCGTTTCGCCGTTTTTTCACGGAGCTGAGTGATAATATGTACTTTATCGGCGGCGCGCTGATCGTCACGGGCATCCTGCTCTTCGCGAGCGACCGCGTGCGCCATGGCCGCAAGACGGAAAAGACCGCCACGCTGCTCGACGCGCTGCTTGTCGGCATCGGTCAGGCCATCGCGCTGTGCCCGGGCATCTCCCGCTCCGGCATGACGATCACGGCGGGCTGCTTCACGGGCTTTGAGCGCAAGTTTGCCGTGCGCTTTGCATTCCTGCTCTCCATCCCCGCGGTGCTGGGGGCGAACATCCTGACACTCAAAGACGCGATCGACGCGGGCATCGACTTCTCCAGCGTGCCCGTGTACCTCGTCGGTGTCGTCGTCGCGGCGGTGTCGGGCTATGCGAGTATCCGCCTGCTGCGCTACGTTGCCGACAAGGGCCGTTTCGGCGCGTTTGCCTATTACTGCTGGGCCGCCGGCGTGCTGACGCTGATGCTCACGATCCTGCACTAATTTTTGATTCTGAGGTGAATCATGGCACAACAGAAGAAAAAAACCACCACAACGAAAAAGAAAACGACGGGTTCGTCCCGCTCCTCGTCTTCCGGCAAGCGCACGGCGAAGAAGAATCAAAAGCGCCCCATCCGCCGCGAGGTCGCGGGCGCAATCCTGCTGGTGCTGGCGCTGTGCCTGGGCTTTAGCTATTTCCAGTCGGGCGCGTGGCTGCTCGATCAGCCGGCGAAGCTGTGCCGGTCGCTCTTTGGCTGGGGCTATTACCTCGTCGCGCCCGCACTGCTGCTGGGGAGCTACATTCTGCTCTTTCACCGTGGGCGGAACGTCGCGTCCTGCCTTGTCGGCACGGCGCTGCTGCCGGTCGTGTTCGGCGCGATCATGCACATCGCCCTCTGCAAAGAGAAGTATGTCAACATGGATGGCATCTTGAAGCTTCTGTGGACGAGTGGCAACGCGCTCGAGTCCGGCGGCGCGGTGTCTGCATCGCTTGCGATCATGCTGGTGCTGCTGGTGAAAAAGGTGCTGGCGATGGTCCTGCTCGTTGTGCTGTTCGTCGCGTTTTTGATGATGGCGTTCCGCTTGACGCCTGCCGCCGTGATCGAGGCCGTGCGCTCGCACGAGCGCGTGCCCTATGAGCCAGTGGAGGAAGAGGACCTTCCGCCGCAGCGCACCCATGTGCCGCGCCGCAGTGCGCCGGTCCATACGCCGGACGCCGCCATCGACATTCCGCTCGACGGCGAGGAGCGCGTCATCAGGAAAAATCCCACGGGCGGCTTCTTCCGCAAGAAATCCGACAATATCAAGAGTCCCGACGAGCTGTTAGCGGGCGGAAGTGCCGCGGAGACAAAGATCGCTGCACCCGTTTCGCCTGCCGCTGCGCCGTCCGCACCCGTTAAGCCTGTGACGGTGGAGGCCGACGACTTCGACCTGCCGCCGTTTGATACAGCGCCGAGCGCGCCCGCGCCGGTCGTCCCGGCACCCGCACCTGTGATGCACACGCCGTTTGCCGCGCCCACGCCGAGCGTGCAGAGCGCACCCGTCGCCGCAGCCGCAGCAGCAACGACGGTTCCCGCCGTGCTGACCGACAAGCAGGAGGACAAGCTCCGCCGCGCCGAGGTCGATGCCGCGCGCGAGGAGGTCACGCGCGAGATCGAGGGCAGCGATGCGCAGCCCCAGCCGCCTGCATATCAGTATCCGCCCATCACGCTCTTAAAAGAGGGCAGCGTGACGAACGCCGCTGAGGCGGGCGCGGAGCTGCGCAACAACTCCCGCCGCTTGGCGCAGACGCTCACGAGCTTCGGCGTGGACGCCCAGCCGGGCGATGTGGTGCGCGGCCCGTCGGTCACGCGCTATGAGTTCACGCTCAGTCAGGGCGTGAAGCTCTCGAAGATCACAAATTTGCAGGACGATATCGCCCTTGCGCTGGGCGCGAGCGGCGTGCGCATCGCGCCCATCCCCGACAAGATCTCCGTCGTGGGTGTCGAGGTGCCGAACAAGCTCGTTTCACCCGTCAGCATCCGCACGGTGCTCGAATCCACGGAGTTCACCACCCATCCTTCCTCCACGGCCTTCGCCGTCGGCAAAGACATCAGCGGCAAGAACATCGTCGGGAATATCTCGAAGCTTCCACACGTGCTCATCGCCGGTACGACGGGCTCCGGTAAGTCCGTGTGCACGAACTCGCTGATCGTCTCGATGCTCTATAAGTCAACGCCCGAAGAGGTGCGCTTTATCATGGTCGACCCGAAGATGGTCGAGCTTGCGCCCTACAACGGCATCCCGCACCTGCTCATCCCCGTCGTCACCGACCCGAAAAAGGCTGCGGGCGCGCTGCAATGGGCCGTGTACGAGATGATGAAGCGCTACAAGATGTTCTCCGAGCACAACGTCAAGGACCTTGCCTCCTACAATAAGGTGGCGGAGACGGACGGAACGCTCAAAAAGCTGCCGAGCGTCGTTGTCGTCATCGACGAGCTGGCCGACTTGATGCTCGTCGCGGCGAAGGAGGTCGAAGAGTCGATCTGCCGCGTAGCACAGATGGGCCGCGCCGCGGGCATGCACCTGGTTATCGCGACGCAGCGTCCGTCCGCGGATGTCATCACGGGCCTGATGAAGGCCAACATCCCGAGCCGCATCGCGTTTGCGGTCGCTTCCGCGATGGAATCGCGCATCATCCTTGACACCGCGGGCGCGGAAAAGCTCGTGGGCCGCGGCGATATGCTCTATGCCCCGCTGGGCGAAGGCAAGCCCAAGCGCGTGCAGGGCTGCTTCATCTCGAGCGAGGAGATCGAGCGCGTGGTCAACTTCGTCAAGGAAAACGGCGAGACGGACTACGACGAATCCGTCATCGACAAGATCAACGCCGCCGTCGCCGAAAAGGAGAAGGGCAGCGGCAAGGGCGGCGGCAATGCCGCGCCTGAGCAGAACGCCGCCGACGAGGCGGACGAGCTGCTCCCCGCCGCGATCGACGTGGTCATGGAGACCGGTCAGGCGTCCGTCTCGATGCTCCAGAGAAGACTAAAGCTCGGCTATTCGCGCGCGGCGCGCATCGTCGACGAGATGGAGACGCGCGGCATCGTGGGTCCGTTCGAAGGCTCAAAGCCCCGCCAGCTGCTTATCACGAAAGAGCAGTGGCAGGAGCTCAAGATGAAGGGCGCCTACGGCGCGACGCCGCCGGAAGCGGAAGAGCTTCCGCCGCCGGGCGAGGAAAACTGAACAAAGCGAAAGCACCGCAGATGAAATTCATCTGCGGTGCTTTTTTGCGCGTGTTTGGTTCCCCGCGCACAGGAGTCGCATAGACTGTCGGGGAAGAAGAAATGGGGGAGGAAATCGACATGGCCTATTCCGACAGGGAGCTGCTCGCCCGCCTCATCGAGTGCGAAGCGGGCGGCGAGGGCGAGAATGGGATGAAAGCCGTGGCGAGCGTCGTGATGAACCGCGTGCGCTCGACGGGCGGCGAATACGCGCGCGTGGGGCAGGGCAGCATCCGCAATATCATCTTTCAGCCGGGGCAGTTCGTCTGCGCGAGCGAGACCGAGCGCGGCAGCTACAACCCGCAGAACATCTACAACATGCGCCCGACCGATATCCATTACGAGATCGCGGACTGGGCCATCGCGGGCAACCGATTGAACGGCCTTGGAACGGCGCTGTGGTTCTTTAACCCGTTTTCGCCGTCCTGCCGCGCGAATTTTCCTTCAAATGTGGGGACGTTCGTCATGCGTATCGGCGACCACTGTTTTTATAACCCCACCGCCGCGTATTACGACACCTGAGAAAAGCAAATCAGCAGCAACGGGAAAGGGAGAGGACGTTTTTATGATCCAGATGGGAAAAAGCATGCCGTGCCTTTATGAGCAGATGGCTGCCGTGCCCGCCATGGCGAGCGCGCAGCAGAGCGGCAACAGCAATAATAGCAGCAATAATAGCAGTAATAACAACAGTAACAACAACGCGAGCCAGAGCTATGAGGAAATGCTTGGAGGATCGCCGGGGGCGGGGGGCATGTCGCTCGTGCCGCAGGGCGGCGCGAGCGGGCAGTTCCAGCCCACGCCCGACAAGATCGAAGAGTCGCAGACCGTCGACAAGATGGCCTACAATTCGTGGAAGGGGATGCTCGCGCGCAACATCGGCCGCGCAGTCATCGTGAGCTTCCTCGTCGGTTCGCAGAACACGGTCGTGGCGGTCGGTACGCTACAGGAGGTCGGAAACGACTATATCACGCTGTTCCACCCCGGCCGCAGCGCCTACATCACCGCCGACATCTACTCCATCCGCTTCGTGGAGTTCCCGCAGGGGAACAACGTGATCACACTCAACTAAAAAGGGACGCTTTCGCGTCCCTTCATTTTTGCTTTTGCGTTCGCAGACGCAAAGAATTTTGATCGTCGATCGCCGCGACCAGCGCGTGGCGATCGACACCTCTCGCTCCGCGCGTGTCGCAGCCGCCAGCGGCGGCAAGGCACAAAGCGGAGTGTGGCCTTCCTCAAAAAAGCGGCTTTACCGCTTTTTTGAAGTACTTAGAATCTTCTTCTCCGCCCGCGGTAGCCGCCGTGTGCCGCGCCGCGGCGGCGGTGGCCGTAGCGACGGCGGCGGGAGAACATCGTCACATAGACGACGAGCGCGACGATCAGCAGTACGACCACGATCAACAGAATGCGGACGAGCGGCTTTGCGAAAAAGTCAGACACCCTGCGCTGCGCCGTCAGGAACCACGAGGCCGATACATCGTTCAGCGCTAAGAGGTCCGTCTCGGCGTAGACCTTACCATTGTAGGAGAGCGTCAGCTTGCCGAGCACGTCGCCCGCGGAAACGGGCGCGTCGACCGTGTCGTTCGTGAGCGTCACGGTGCGCTCAAGCATGTCGGGCTCGACATTGTCGGGCAGCAGGCAGGCGATATCCTCCGCCGCGTGGGTCGAAACGTAGCTCGCCTCGCTCGAAAGCGCGACGGGCACCTCCTGCACAAGGTCGGAGGAGGAGAGAATGTCGCGGAGGACAAAGTTGTCAAAGCCCCAGTCGAACATGCGCGACGTTTCGGAGAAGCTGCGCGTCTGGATGGTCACACCGTCCTCGAGCGTCACGCGCTCTGCGCCCAGCACCACGCTGATCATGTGGCGGCTGCCGCGCAGGGCGGACGAAATGAGGCAGTAGCCCGCCTCGGGTGTCGAGCCGGTCTTGATGCCCTGCGCGTCGCGGTACACATAACCGCGGGCGCGCCAGTTGGAGATGAGAAAGTTCGTCGAATGCAGCTCACGCGGCTTGTCGGTCATGTTCGTGGCGGGCACGGTGTAGCTCTTGGAGTTGCAGATCTCCATGAATTTATCGTGCTTCAGCGCCTCGCGCGTGATGAGGTAGAGGTCCCACGCGGTCGTGTAGTGCTGGGAGTTGTGAAGACCCGTGGCGTTGGCGAAGTGCGTGTGCTCGCAGCCAAGCTCCGCCGCGCGCTCGTTCATGCGTGCGACAAAGGCGTCGACCGAGCCGTAGAGCGTTTCGCCCAAAATGTTGCACGCCTCGTTCGCCGAGACGATGAGCATGCAGTTGAGCAGCTGCTCGACCGTCATCGTTTCGCCGGGGACGATGTTCGCCGTGCTGCCGTCGCTGGAGAGCCCCTCGAACGCCGATTCCGTCGCAGTGACGGAGTCGGTCAGCGCGATCTTGCCCTCGTCGATGGCTTCAAACACCAGCAGCGCGACCATCACCTTTGTGAGCGATGCAGGATAGTTTTCCTGATGAGCGTTTTTCTCGTAGAGAATTTCGCCCGTGTCGGCCTCAATGAGAAGACCGGCCTTCGCGTCGAGTGTGAAGTCCTCATAGGCGTCAGCGCTCGTGAGCGAAAAGAGCGGGAGCAGGAGCGCAAAAGATAAAAAAAGTGAAAACCAGCGGCGTTTTTTCATGGAAATATACCTCGTTGTATGATACAATCAAATATAGAATACAGTGAAGAGGAGCGCGCCGTTCGGCACGCTTCGACATCAGTATAGCAAAAAAGGCAGGCGAGCGCAACCGTGGAAAAGCAAGAAAAGAAAACCAAAGTCAGCGGCGTCTACCTTGTGCTCGCCGCGCTGACGGTGCTGTTCGCCGTTTCGCTCGTTTTTCTGCACAAAACGGCCTACGAGGGTGCCTCGCACGGGAATTACACCGTGACGACGCAGGACAAGACCGACGAGATCACCGCGCCCACGCGCGTTGTGACGCTTGTGAACGTCAATACCGCGACGGCGGAGGAGCTTGAAACGCTGACGGGCATCGGCCCGTCGCTCGCGCAGGCGATCATCGACTACCGCGCAGAGCACGGCGATTTTACGGCGGCGGAGGATCTTTTGAACGTCAAGGGCATCGGAGAGGCGAAGCTCGAGGGATTCCGCGCGGAGATCACATTCACGGAGGAGGATGGCGATGAAAATTCTGGTGGTTGACGACGAGCAGCTTCTCGTCAAGGGCATGAAATTCAATCTGGAAAACGAGGGCTACACGGTCGAGACCGCCTACGACGGCGCGACCGCCATCGACATGGCGAAAAGCGGCGGGTTTGACCTCATCATCCTCGATCTGATGATGCCGCAGGTGGACGGGCTGACGGCCTGCATGCGCATCCGCGAATTTTCCAATGTGCCCATCATCATGCTGACCGCCCGCAGCGAGGACGCCGACAAGATCATCGGCCTTGAGTCCGGCGCGGACGACTATATCACAAAGCCGTTCAACATCTTAGAGCTCAAAGCGCGCATCCGCGCGCTGCTGCGCCGCGCGAACGCCGCACCGCAGCAAAAGCAGCCTGAAACGCTCCTGTTGACCGCGGGCGGCATCACGCTCGACCCCGAGCAGCGCGTCGCCGTCAAAAACGGCGAGATCGTCGAGCTCACGGCCAAGGAATACGACCTCATCGAGCTTCTTGTCAAGAATCCGCGCCGCGTTTACTCGCGCGAAAATCTGATGGACCTCGTCTGGGGCTACACCTACGCAGGCGACTACCGCACAGTGGATGTGCACATCCGGCGGCTTCGCGAAAAGCTCGAGGAAAACCCCGCCGCGCCGCAGCACATCCTGACCAAATGGGGCGTGGGGTACTACTTGAAGGACTGATTTCCCACTAAAAGAAAGAGAAGGGGGCAGTGCCGTGCAGATGCATGCGAGCCTGCAGCGAAAATTCAGCTTCAGCTATATCGCCATCATTCTGGCGGTGCTGATCCTGCTGAACACGTATCCGCTCATCACGTCGGAAAACCTGACGTTCCGCTCTAAGCAGAGCTCGCTGCAGGGCAGCGTCTCGGTGATGGTGACGGCGCTCTCCGGCCTTGAGGAGCTGAGCGAGGAAAACGTCGCGGGCGCGATGACGCTCGTGGAGGAGACGGGCATCTCCCGCGTGCTTGTGACGGACGCCTCGGGCCGCGTGCTGTACGACACGCGCGAGACTGACGGCGCGATCGGCCGCTACGCCTTTTATACAGAGCTTGTGCAGGCGCTTCGCGGAGAAGACGTCTTTTACACCGAATTTTCGGACAAGGCGTTCAAAAGCCGCGCGGCCTCGCCGGTCATCTACCACAGCCAGACCATCGGTGCGGTGTATGCCTACGAATACGACACCGAGCAAGCGGAGCTGCTGCTGTCCCTGCAGCGCAATCTCCTGACGATTTCGGCGGTCGTGCTGGTGTTCGCCGGCGGGATCAGCGTACTCTTATCCCGTGTGCTGACGCGGCGCTTCGGCGTACTGACCGACGCCATCCGCAAGATGCGCGAGGGCTCGTACAGCCACCGTGCCGAGGTCGGCGGGCACGACGAGATCAGCGAGCTCGCCGCCGAGTTCAACGACATGGCTGACCGGTTGCAAACGACGGAGGACGCTCGCCGCCGCTTCGTGTCGGACGCGAGCCACGAGCTCAAAACGCCGCTGGCGGGCATCAGGCTTCTGTCCGACTCCATTTTGCAGACGGAGAACATGGACGCGCAGACCGTGCGCGAATTTGTCGGTGATATCGAGCAGGAGTCCGAGCGCCTGGCGCGCATCACGGAAAATCTGCTGCGATTGACGCGCCTGGACAGCGGTATGCTGCCCGAGGCGCAGCGCGTCGACCTCTCGTCCGTGATGGCGCGCGTGGTGCGCATGCTGCGCCTTGTGGCCGAGGAAAAGCAGGTCGACCTCTCATATGAAATTCGCCGCGAGGGACAGACCCTTGCGAGCGAGGATGAAATTCACGAGATCATCTACAACCTGACGGAAAACGCCATCAAGTATAACCGCCCCGGCGGCTTTGTGAAGCTGCTGCTCGCGGGGGATGAAAAGGACTGCCTTCTCACTGTCAGCGACAATGGCATCGGCATTCCGGAGGGGGACATGCCCCGCATTTTCGACCGCTTCTACCGCGTGGACAAGATGCGCTCGCGCGCCGCGGGCGGTACAGGCCTTGGCCTTTCCATCGCCGCCGACACGGCGCGCCGCCGCGGCGGCAGCATCGGGGTCCGCGCCCGCGAGGGCGGCGGCACGGTGTTTACCGTGCGCCTGCCGCGCTGCAAAGAGAGAGGGGATGAGACATGAGAAGACGTCTTTCCCTGACTGCGGCATTAGTCCTCCTGCTTTTGCTTCTCTGCGCCTGCGCGGCCCAGCACGCGCAGGAGATGGACGAAAACGGCTACGAGCTCTATTTTCTCAGCGATCCCAACTCCGCGGGCGGCGGCGACGCCATCCGCACGCAGGAAAAGCGTCTGACGCTCGACGGCGCGATGGAGACTGAAGACTGTGTCCGCGCGCTGATGGAGGCGCTGCTCGCAGGGCCCGACGAGCCGTCGCTCTCGTCGCCCATCCCGGAGGGAACGGCGCTCAAGTCGCTCAAGGTGTCGGGCCGCCGCGCGCAGATCGACTTGAGCGCACAGTATGCGCGCCTGACGGGCATCGACCTGTCGCTCGCTGACTACTGCATCACGCTGACGCTGACGCAGCTGCCGAATGTGAACGCTGTGAGCATCACGGCGGATGGGCGCGAGCTGCCGTACCGCGAGACGCAAGTGCTGCTCTCGGCGGATACGCTGCTTTCCTCGCGTGAGAGTGGCCTGCGGCCGATCACCGTGTCGCTTTATTTCCTCGACAGCAAGACAGGCGAGCTGCGCGCCGAGCAGCAGACGCTCGCGCTCTACGAGGGCCAGACGCGCGTGAACGCGCTGCTCGAAGCGCTCGCGCAGGGGCCGGAGGACGATTCGCTCGTCTCGCTCCTGCCGGAGGACTTTGCGGTCATCTCCTCTCGCATCGAAAACGGCGTGTGCTATCTGAATCTCCCGGCTAACGTCTCACTGCCGGAGAACGAGGCGGAGCGCGGTTTGATGCTGAGCGCGCTCGAGCAGTCCATTTTGTCGCTCGGCGGCGTGGACGAGGTGCAGTTTTTGATCGAAGGCTCGGCCGAGCCCGACGGCTACCGGTAAAAAAGGCCCCCCGCAGAAATGCGGAGGGCCTTATCATATCTTGCGCTATTTTACGCTCACTCGCGCGCGAGCATCGCCGCGCCGATCACGCCCGCGCGGTAGCCGAGCGTGCAGAGCTCGATGCGCGTGTGCGAGACGGCATAGCGCGAGCCGAACGAACGCTCGCGCACCCTTTCGCGCAGCGGCAGGAGCAGCGCGTCGCCCTGATTTGCTACGCCGCCCGAGAGGGCCAGCACTTCGGGGAAGAAAATGTTGACAAGATTTGTGAGCCCGCAGGCCAGATGCTCGATGTAGTCCTCCACGACCTGCGCGCCCGCCTCGTCGCCGCGCTCCTTGGCGAGAAACGCTGTGCGGCCGTCGACACCGCCCTGCTCCGCGGCAATCGCGTGCAGCAGGCTCTCGGGGTGCGCGGCCATGGTGCGCTTCGTGTCGCGGATCAGCGCCGTGGCGGAGGAGTAGGCCTCGAAGCATCCGCGGCTGCCGCAGGTGCACTCTTCGCCGTTTTCCGCGATGACCATGTGGCCGATCTCGCTCGCCGCGCCCGTGTAGCCTGTCAGGAGCTTGCCGCCGAGCACCACGCCGCCGCCGACGCCCGTGCCGAGCGTGACGACGATGGTGCTCTCCGCGCCGCGGCCGCAGCCGAACAGCGCCTCGCCCAGCGCCGCGGCGTTTGCGTCGTTGCCGAGGTGGATGGGAAGCGCAGTATGCGCGCGCAGCGCGCTTCGCAGGTCGAAGTTCACAAAATTCAGGTTCGCCGCAAAGCGCACGATGCCGCTCGCGTCGTCCACCGTGCCGGGGCAGCCGACGCCCACGCCGCCGACGGTGTCCTCGCCGATAGAGAGCTGCGCGATGACCTGACCGATGCGTCCCGCGACCGCCTCGGGGCCGAGATCGACGCGCGTCGGGATAGAATGCTCCTTTAAGATCTCGCCCTTCGCGCTCACGAGTGCGCCCTTGATGTTCGTGCCGCCGAGGTCGATGCCGATATAGTTCATAAAAACGCCCCTCCCGGGTGAAATGTGTCCTCATTGTATGCCGTGTCGGCGGAAAATGCAAGAGCTCGCTCGCAGGAGAAAAAAGTTTCTTAAAAAAATCATAAGGGTGAAACTTTTTGAGAAATTTCTCGTCTAAGAGAATGTACGGAACGAAAAAAGCTCCGCATAATCAAGATGGAAAGAAGACGATGAAAGGAGAAACAAAATGAACCGTTGGGGACTAATGAGTGCCCTCGCACTTGCCGCCGCGCTGCTGCTCATGGGCTGCAGAGAGACGGAGAAACAGACCGATATGGCGGAAGAACATCCCATCACCTATGAAGACGTCTGTGAGCGGAACACGATCTCTGCGCTGCTCGAGCGGCACGAGGTGGTGACTATTGTACGGGAGAGCACAGACAGCAGCAACGGCGGTCAGGACGTCAAGAGCACTGACCAGTACACGCGCGACGAAGAAGGCCGGCTGCAAAGCTGGAGCCACGGCTGGTATTATGATGAGTACGGCGCAGACGATATTTATAGCGTGAATGTCTGCCTGGATGAAGTGCCGGACGGTATGTGCATTATCGCTGGAACAAATGATGACGGCAGCGCTCGAATTGCCAGTGTGATCGCCTGCGGAACGGATGAGTGGTACGAAGAAAGTACCGCGCGGGAACCGTTTTTGCCCGTGGCCGGTGACGGTATCACGGTGGAGGCCGAAGAGCCGTATGAGCAGGACGGCCAGCTCGTGTTTCCGATCAAACATTATATCACCGACGATGACACGGACTACTCGCTGCGATGGCTCTATGTCGATCCAACCTCCGATGACCTGATATCGATCAAGTCGGAGCGGCACAGAAAAGACTTGCAGGGAAAAGACACCTGCTTTGCCACGGGAAGCTATACGTTCAGCTATGATCGCCCTTATGAACCGGAGGAAGACCTCTACGCGCTGATGCTGTCGGACGATGTTCCCAAGCATGAAATCACGCTCGTGTGGGACCCGGGCACCGCGCAGGAGCACGAGCAGCACTTTACCGTGCCGAGCGCAGCGTACTTTTCCCCAGAGAGTGGTAAGGGCGTCATGCTTTACTACGACGCCGCCATGACGCAGGAGTATCAAACCCCTGAGATCGAGTGGCCGGACGGCGGCAGCACGACCGTCTATGTAAAGAGCGGCAACATTCCCGACAGCAGTGAAGAACAACCATGACGCGAATGATTCCGCGTCCCAAACCCAAAGGAGGAAACCAAGGTGAAAAACTGGAAGAAAGCAAGCATTGCCGCGCTTTGTGTCGCGGTACTTCTTGCCGGCTGCGGCACGCAGGGCGGCAAGGACGATGGAAACGGCGGCAAGGACGACACGCCGATGGACGTGACGCTCGAAACGCTGCGCGAGGTCAACGCTCCGCGTGTGCTGCTTGCAAAGTACGACGCCGTGACCGTGAACATTCAGGGCACCGACCGGGACGGCGAGGTGGCCTACACCGCAAGATTGCAGTACACGGACGGGGGCGACAGCACGATCCTCATGTCCTCGCACTACAGCTATACCGCCAACAGCGGCCCGGGCGAGGATGAGCTGTGGAGCGAGGGGTGTGGCAGACTGTACGCCACGCGCATGACGAGCGACGATAACGCAAGCCTGAACATCTATCCCATTCCGGGCGAGGGGACGGAGTATCTCCTTGACATACTGCCACAGTGCGCCGATCCCGCTGCCAAAAACGCCGAGGAAACGCTCGACGAGCGCAGCGAGCAGGACGGCGCGGTGCTGCTCTCGACCACCACGCGCTTTGACGATCAGGACGACTACTACTATACCACCCTCTACTACGCCGATCCCGAGACGGGCGAGCTTCTCGCCATGTCCGTGACCGACTATATGGCGGACGGCGAGGGCGGCGCGACGGAGATGGGCACGACGCTCTACAACTGGAGCTACGATGAGCCCTACAATCAAGAACCCTACAAGTCAGGCCGCTACCTTCTGAACGATGTCGTGTACGCGACGGACGACACGAGACCCGCCTGCCTGCTGACGGTCTGCCTCCCCGCGAAAGAAGGGGGCGAAGACTGGTGGGTGAATGAATACCATGTGGCGAGGGGGACGTATGTCAACATCTGTTGCCGCAGCGGTTGCACGCTCTACGCGGACGCGGCGCTGACGCAGCCCATCGACGACACCGTGTCCATCGACACAAATGGCGAAGAGATGACGGTCTACGTCGTGCCCGACGTGACGCTGAACTAAAACGGCATGAACTTAAAAAAGCGGCGGATCAAAAAATCCGCCGCTTTTTTCAAAAAGGATGAAACATTTTTCGATAAATTCCGTCTAAATAATACAGGAAAGAGGCTCGGTGCGAGAATTAAGGAACTCTTAAATAATTTGTAACCAAATCGCGCCTGATTGTAACGACTTCCTCATAAGATGAGATTATAATGGACCCAAGATTAAAATTGAGGAGAAACTGCGATGGCAAATGACCAGAAGCCCGTCATTTCGGTGCGAAAGCTCCGAAAGGTGTACATGATGGGGCAGGAGCACGTGGTCGCACTGCACAATATTGACCTCGACATCCCGCGGGGCGAGGTGTGCTGCATCTTCGGCACGTCCGGCAGCGGCAAATCGACGCTGCTCAACCAGCTGGCGGGACTCGAAAAGCCCACGCGCGGCGTGGTGCGCATCGGCGGCGTGCCGATCTCACAGCTCAACGAAAATCAACTCGCGGCCTTTCGGCAGAAGCACATCGGCTTCGTCTTCCAGTCCTACAACCTGCTGCCGGAGCTGACGGCGGCGGAAAACGTGGCCATGCCGCTGATGTTCAAGGGCATCGACCCGGATGTGCGGCTGCTGGAGGCGAAGAAAATGCTCTGCCGCGTGGGACTGAAGGACCGCATGGACCACTTTCCGAACCAGATGTCCGGCGGACAGCAGCAGCGCGTGGGCATCGCACGCGCGTTCGTCACGCGCCCCGAGGTCGTGTTCGCCGACGAACCGACCGGCAACCTCGACTCGAAGACGACGAAAGAGGTCATGCACATGATCCGCGGCTTTGCCAAGCGCTTCCACCAGACGATCGTGCTCGTCTCCCACGATCCGGAGATGACCGAGTATGCCGACCGCATCGTCACGCTCATCGACGGCAGGATCGTCAGCAACGTAGAAAATCAGGTCAAGGCGGAGATCGACGCCGCACCTTATATCGAATAACGGAGGAAATCGAACATGAAACGCATCTCAAGATCCCTGCTCTCGCTCTGCCTTGCCCTTGTGCTGTGCGCAGCGCTGCTGCCTGTGAATGTCGCCAAAGCGACGGGCGGAGGCACGACGGCACGGACGGGAACCAGCTTTCTGATCACCGGCTACCGGGCCAGCAGAAGCAGCATTTACACCGGCGATACGGTGGATATCACGGTCTACTTATCCCGCACGGACGGCAGCAACGATTCGATCCGCGTCGTGCGCGGCCTTGACAGCTTTCAGGACGGCACGGCGAGCGCTGTTGCAAGCGGACAGAACGGCGAATATACCGTTACGTTCACCGGCCTGACCTACACCGGCGACAGCGGCAAGCAGCTTGCCTTTACAATTTATTATGAAGGCAACGGCGGCGGCTATCAGGACGGCAACACCGTTCCGGTGCGCGAGTGCGTGCCCTACACCGAGCCGACGCCCGCCCCCGAGCCGACGCCGGAAACGATTCCCGAGCCGCGCGCCGTCTTCAACTCCGACGGCACGAGCACGTCTATTGCCGCGGGCGAGACGAAGACCATCACCGTTTACATCCAGAACGCCGGCACGACCGCCATGCGCGACCCTATCCTGACGCTCAAATCCTCCGGATCGCTTCTCATCATGGGCAGCCAGGACTACATGCTCGACGATATCCGCGCGGGCCGCGACACGGCCGTCACTGTGACGGTCAAGGCGCCCGACAAGATCGAGTCCCAGATGCAGACGATCGACGCGAGCCTGTCGTTCTACTATGACAACGGCACGCAGCTCACCGGCGGCAGCGCCAGCGGCAGCGTGAACGTTCTCTCCACCGTTACCAAGGATACGAAGGACGAGGAGACCATTGCGAGCCCCACGCCCATCGTCATTCTCTCGAAGTACAACTACGGCGGTTCGTCCGTTGCGGCGGGCTCAAGCACGAACCTGAGCTTCTCGTTCACGAACACCAGCAAGACCATCAAGATCGAAAACGTCATGGTCACCGTCACCGGCGGTCAGGACCTGATGCTCAACGGCTCGACGAACACGTTCTACTTTGAGTCTGTCGCCGCGAGCGGCAGCAAGACCGTCACCGTGCCGATGAAGGCCGCGCAGCTCATCAGCGCCAGCGCGCAGGACGTCAAGATCGACGTGACCTATGAATATGTTGACCAGAACGCAAGAAAGTCGGGCAACGCCACGCTGTCGCTGAGCGTTCCTCTTTACCAGCCCGACCGCTTTGAAATGAGCGAGCCTACAAGCTCCTACACCGGCTATGTCGGCGAGGAAACGAGCCTGACGATCGACTATGTCAACAAGGGCAAGAGCGCCATCAACAACGTTGAGGCGACCATCTCCGGTGACATTGATTCCCCCACGCCTTATCAGCGCGTCGGCACGATCGACGGCGGCAAGAACGGCACCATCGCCTTTGCCGTGACCCCGCAGCTGGAGGGCGAGAATCAGGTCAAGATCGTCATCACCTACGAGGATTCCAACGGCAACACGAAAGAGCGCGTCTTTGAAGCGACGGTCGAAGCCATGGCCTATGAGCCGACCGACCCCGGCATGGACGATCCCGGCATGATCGACCCCGAGCCGGCGCACACCTTCCCGTGGAAGTACGTCATCATCGCGGTGGTTGCTGCGCTTATCGTCCTTCTCATCGTGCTGCGCATCCGCAAGAAGAAGGCCAAGCAGAAGGCCGAGCAGGCGCTGTGGGACAAGTGGGACGAAGAGGAGCTCGCCGAGGAGAAGCAGGAGGCAGCGGAAGCCGCGGCGGCTGAAAACAAGGAGACTGCGGCCACGGGTGCTGAGGAGCAGAAAAAATGAGATTCGCAGACATCCTGAAAATGTGCTTTGACAGCCTGTCACGGCGCAAAGGACGCACGATCCTGACGGTGCTGGGCGTGTTCATCGGCTGCACGTCCATCATCGTGATGGTCTCCATCGGCGCGGGCATGCAGGAGTCCTACGACCAGATGCTCAAAAATATGGGCGACCTCTCCATCATCGAGGTCTACCGCGGCTACAACCAGAATACCGGCACACAGACGGAGAGCAAGCTTGACGACAAGGCGGTCGAGAGCTTCCACGAGATCGCGGGCGTCAAGGCCGTCATGCCCAAGGCAAGTCTCGACGGATATAATGTAGGCTTCAAGGCTGGCGTCAACGGCCGCTACACGGCCAACTGGGTCGATTTTGCCGGCATTGACTCGAGCGCCCTTGAGGACATGGGCTTTGAGCTGATGGACGGGCGGTATCCGGAGAGCAGCGACGAGGTGGTCGTGGGCCAGTATTTTGCCTATAACTTCTTCGATACGCTGATGCCGGATGGCAGAAATTATGTCGACCGATATATCTGGGACGAAAACGGCAATATCGACACGGAAAAGGTCCCCGACCCGTTTTTTGACCCGCTCAAGACGAGCATCACCATGGTACTCACACCGTATGACGACGGTACAGGCACCGAACCTACCCCCTATGAGGTCGAGCTCAAGGTCGTCGGTGTGATGAAGGAAGATCGGGGCAAGGGCTACGAGACGAGCGACGGCGTGATGATGGACATCAATGCGCTCAAAGCTCTTATTCAGGACCTGACCGGCAAGACCGACACGAAGTTCGAGTATTCAAGCATCAACGTCAAGGCTGAGAGCCTCGACGCCGTGTCGGATGTGGAGCAGTCCATCAAGGACTTGGGCTACAGTACGTATTCTATGCAGAGCATGCGCGACGAGCTCAACAAGCAGACCCGCCAGATCGAGCTGATGCTCGGCGGCCTCGGTGCGATCTCGCTTCTGGTCGCGGCCATCGGCATCACGAACACGATGATCATGTCCATCTCCGAGCGCACGAAGGAGATCGGCATTATGAAGGCGCTCGGCTGCTATGTGCGCGATATCCGCGCGATGTTCCTCATGGAGGCGGGCAGCATCGGCCTTCTCGGCGGCATTTTGGGGCTTATTTTCAGCTTCATCATATCCGTCATCATCAATCTGTTCTCGTTCGGCGCGTTCGGCGGCGGGGGCGTCACGTGGGAGCTTATCAAGCAGGCGCTCATCGGCGGCGAAGGCGTGGTGCGCACGTCCGTCATCAAGCCGGAGCTTGTGATTTTCGCGCTGGTGTTCTCGGTGCTGGTCGGACTGGTGTCCGGCTATCAGCCCGCGAACAAGGCGGTCAAGATCTCGGCGCTCGAAGCCATCCGAAACGAATAAGAAAACGCAGTATTTTGCAAGAAGGCGGCGTCCTGGACCGGACGCCGCCTTCTTTTGTAAAAAGTGCGATATTGCAATGTTTCAAGCGCTTGCTTTGCTTGACCGCGCTGATGCGATGTGATATCATATATCAGTCAAAATATTTATGAAAACAGGAGGGGATCGTCTTGGCAACTGTCAAACGCAGATCCACCGTACCCTATTACGCCGCGGCGGGAACATGGGTCATTTATGCGCTGCTGTTCCCGCTTTACCGCGTGCCGCAGTTCATCTTTATTGCCATCGTATCGGCGGTGGTGTATTTCATCATGAACGCCGTGTGCGGCACGGTGGAGGTCACAGTTCCCGACCCGCCGAAAAAGGAAGAGAGCACCGGCAACCCCGAGCTCGACAAGATGATCAAGGACGGCAATCTTGCCATCTCCGAGATGAAGCGTCTGAATGATTCCATCAAGGATGAGAAGATCTCCGCCGACATCGACCGGCTCGAGGACCTGAGCGCGAAGATCTTCGCGCAGGTCAAATCCGACCCGTCGAAGCTGCCGCAGATCCGCAAGTTCATGGACTACTACCTGCCCACGACCCTTAAGCTCTTGAACGCCTATGACCGTATGGGCGCGCAGGGCGTGAGCGGCGAGAACATCGACGCGACCATGCAGCGCGTGGAGAGTATGATGGGCACGATCGTTACGGCTTTTGAAAAGCAGCTCGACATGCTCTTCGGCAGCGAGGCGATGGATATTTCCGCCGACATCACGGTGCTTGAAAACATGATGAAGCGCGAGGGCCTGAGCGAGGATACTGGCGAGCTGCATGCCGAGTCCGGCACGGCGACCGCCTCGCAGGACGACATCAAGCTCGAACTATAAAGGAGTAAGCGATGCGAAAGAAAGTGATGGCGTTCAACGCCAAGGTCAATGCGTGGATATTGAAACGGCTGAAGGGCGTGTGGCTCGACCCGATCTTCTGTGCAATCTTTGCCATCATGTGTGTGGCAAGCATCATCGGCGCGCTGCATCTGCACAGGGATACGCTTTACTATTCCGCGCTGATTTGGGCGTTGGCCACGCTGCTGTGCCTGCGCCGCATCCAGCGCATCAAAAAGCACGAAAAAGAACAAACTCAAAGCCAGAATACGGAGGAGAAATGATATGAGCGACAACATGATGCCCGAGCTGACCCTGAACCCCACCGAAGCGGCGCAGGAGGCCGTCCCTGAGCTGACGCTTACGCCCGAAGCGCCCACGGCGCCCGAGGCGGAGAAAAAGGAGGTCGAGCCTGTCAAGGTCGATGAGAGCATGCTCACCGAGCAGGAGAGAGCTGCTGTCGACGAGTTTGTGAAGAAGATCGACATTACGGATACGAACCTTGTGCTCAACTATGGCGTGGCTGCGCAGAAGAGCGTTGCGACATTCTCGGAAAATGCACTGTCCTCCGTGCGCAACAAGGACTTGGGCGAGGTGGGCGAGACGCTCTCGAACCTCGTCGTCGAGGTCAAGGGCTTCGGTCAGGAGGAGAAGAAGGGCTTCGCAGGCCTGTTCCACAAGCAGAAGGATAAGCTCGAGCTGATGCGCGCGCAGTACGGCAAGGCCGAGACGAGCGTGAACCGCATTGTTTCTGAGCTTGAAAAGCATCAGGTCACGCTGATGAAGGACATCGCGATGCTCGACCAGATGTATGAGCTGAACCTCAAGTACTATAAGGAGCTCACGATGTACATCATCGCGGGCAAGAAGCGCCTTGCCGAAGTCCGCTCCGGTGAGCTCGAGGAGCTGCGCAAGAAGGCGGAGGCGAGCGGCCTTGCCGAGGATGCGCAGGCCTACAACGACTACGCGCAGAAGTGCGACCGCTTTGAAAAGAAGCTGCATGACCTGGAGCTCACGCGCATGGTGTCGCTCCAGATGGGCCCGCAGACGAGACTTCTCCAGAACAACGACACGCTGATGGTCGAAAAGATCCAGTCCTCGCTCGTCAACACCATCCCCCTCTGGAAGAGCCAGATGGTGCTCGCGCTCGGCATGGAGCACAGCCGTCAGGCTACGGCCGCGCAGAGCGCCGTGGCGCAGACGACGAACGAGCTTCTCAAGAAGAACGCCGACATGCTCAAGATGGGCACCATTGCCACGGCAAAGGAAGCCGAGCGCAGCATCGTCGATATCGAGACGCTGCAGCACACGAACGAGCAGCTCGTCTCCACGCTCGACGAGGTCGTGAACATCCAGCGCGAGGGCGCGCAGAAGCGCAAGGAAGCGGAGGTCGAGCTCGGCCGCATCGAAGGTGAGCTGAAGCAGAAGCTCATGGAGCTGAGAAGCTGAGACGCTCCGGATAGGAGAAGCATATGAAATTCTTTCAAAAACGCGGCGTCGCCATCGTCGTGCTGATTCTGGCGATCGTCGCATCCAGTGCGTGGGGCCTTCATAAGGCACCCGCCGTCTCTACGCCGGAGGGCGGGGAAAAGCTCGATCCCTCGCTTTCCACGGCGGCGTTCGAGCAGTACGTGCGCGACGAGGCTGATATCCTTTCCGACAAGACTGAGGAGGCCGTCGGCCTTTACAATGCTAACTGGGACAAGATGTTCGGCAGCATCATGGCCGTCGTGACGGTGCAGTCGTCGGATAATCTCGAGAATACGGCGTATGACTATGCGGACACGATGCAGCTTGGCTCAAATGACGCCATTCTTGTCATCGCCAAACAGCAGCAGGACTATTATCTGGTCGCCAGCGGCGATTTCTATGATCTGCTCAGCGGCCTTTCGCAGAGCTTTGTTGCCTCCTGCATGGCGGATAACGTGCAGAAGGGCGATTATGACGCGGCGGTGTGCTCGCTTTGCGCCGCGCTCCATGTGGAGCTGAGCCAGCAGTATCAGCAGAGCGAGGCGGCGCTGGACGAGGCGGCCAACGGTGTGATGTTCATCATGATCCTCATCATATTCTTTGTCCTCTGGATCATGCTTGATGGCATGCGTTATCGCCGCTATCGCCGCCGCTACATGATGCCCGGCATGGGCGTGCCGACGGTGATGTATCACCCCATCTTCTGGGGGCGCCGTCCTCCGCGCGGCCCGCGTCCGCCCCGTTCGGGCGGCCCCCGTCCTCCACAGGGCGGACCCAGACCGCCGCGCAGCGGCGGCTCCTCCGGCGGTAATCGCCGTCCGCCCCAGCAGCCGAGACGGCCCTCGGGCGGTTCCGGTAATTCCTTCGGCGGATTTGGCGGCAGCAGCCGCGGGGGCGGTTTCGGCGGAGGCGGCAGCTTCGGCGGCAGCCGCGGCGGTGGCTTCGGTGGAGGTCGCAGCGGCGGATTTGGCGGTGGCCGCGGAGGCGGCTTCGGCGGAAGACGCTGAAAAGCCAAAACCCCTGACACAAAATGAAAAGCACGTCTGCTTGGCAGGCGTGCTTTTTCTTACTTTGATTGCGGCCTGAAAGGCGATGACAGACTGGCTCGCACAGCATTGTAGATTTTCCGAGGAATACAATGCTGCTTATCGGATCTTCTCAAGTGCAACAGTGGGATCGCAGAGGAAAGCCTCACTCCGGTACTGCCCCGGCCAAACGACCACAATTTTAATATCCGGATTTTCTTTTGCCCGTTCAAAGAAAAGAGCAGAGGACCTGCGGCGCAGGTCCTCTGCTCTTGGTGCCGGTGACCGGACTCGAACCGGTACGCTGTCGCCAGCGGCGGATTTTGAGTCCGCTACGTCTACCAATTCCATCACACCGGCAGGTGCAACAATTATTATATGCGATGCAGGGAGCATTTGCAAGCAAAACTTTTCGAAAAAAGGCTCCGGCGCACTGCGCCGGAGCCTTTCACAATGTAAGATCACACGTAGCGCTGATTGATGACATCGAACACGCCGCGCGTCGTGAGGCGCAGCGTTGGAATGACGGTCAGCGCCATGAACGAAAGCGTCATAAACGGGTCGACCCCGCGCGAGACGCCGAGCTTGAAGGCCTGCTCCTTGGCGTTTTCGAGCGCCTCGTTGACCTCGATAAGCGGCGCTTCGCTCATGATGCCTGCAATCTGGAGCTGGAGCTCGCCGAGCACCTTGCCGTCGTCCATCACGACGATGCCGCCGCCGAGCTCGACGACGCGGTTGACCGCCGCGGCCATGTCCTCCTCGTTTGCGCCGACGACGATGATGTTGTGGCTGTCGTGCGAGATGGATGTCGCCACCGCGCCGGACTTGAGGCCGTAGCCCTTGATGTAGCCGATGCCGATGTGGTGCGTGTTCTTGTGGCGCTCGATGACGGCAATTTTCAAGATGTCGTCCTCAACGCTGATCTTTTCGGCGTAGCCCGCATCGGTCGTGACGATCTCGCCGGGCACCATGCCGAGCACCGCGCGCGGGCGGGACTCGATAAAGTCCGTGGCCTCAAGGTGCGCAACGTGGAACGTCTCGTGCGAGCGCTTGGCGAGGTGCGGATCGATTTCGGGCGCTTCAAACGGCGTGACGGTCTTGCCGTCGAACATCAGCTTGCCCTTCTTGTAGACCTCAAGGATGTTGAAGTCGTCGAAATTGTCGATCACGACAAAGTCCGCAAGAAAGCCCGGTGCGATTGCGCCGCGGTTGTTGAGCAGGAAGTAGCGCGCGGCGTGGTGGCTCGCGCATTTGACGGCAATAATCGGGTCGACGCCCGACTTGATGGCACGGCGCACGATGTAGTCGATGTGGCCCTTTTCGAGCAGGTCGTTCGGGTGCTTGTCGTCCGTGCAGAACATGCAGTAGGTGTAATACTGCGGTGTGAGCAGCGGGAGCAGCGCGTCGAGGTTGCGCGCGGCCGTGCCCTCGCGGATCATGATGTACTGTCCGCGCTCGAGCTTGGCGATGGCATCCTCCACGGTGCTGCACTCGTGGTCGGAATAGACGCCGGCGGCGATGTAGGCGTTCAGGTCGTTGCCCGAAAGGCCGGGGGCGTGGCCGTCGATTTTTTTGTGGTGCGCCTGCGCGGCGACGATCTTTTCGAGCACCTGCTCGTCGGCGTTCGCGACGCCGACATAGTTCATCATTTCGGCCAGACCCTCGACGCGGTTGTGCTCGTAGAACGAGTCGATCGCGCGGTAATCGAGCACCGCGCCGGATTCGTCGAGCGGCGTCGCAGGCACGCAGGAGGGGAGCATGAAGCGCACGTCAACGGGCAGATCTTCCGTCGCCTGCAGCATATACTCGATGCCGTCGGTGCCCATGACATTGGCGATCTCGTGCGGGTCGGTGATGACGGTCGTGGTGCCGTGCGGAATGACGGCGTTGGCAAACTCTTTGGGGGAGACGAGCGCGCTCTCTAAGTGGATGTGCGCGTCGACAAAGCCGGGCAGCACGAGCTTGCCGCCCATGTCGACCTCGACCGCGCCCTCGTAATGCTCGCCCATGCCTGCGATCAGCCCTTCGGCCACGGCGATGTCGCCATGGCTGAGCTCGTTGCAGAAGACGTTCACATACGTCGCGTTCTTGAGCACGAGGTCGGCCTTCTGCCGTCCCGAGGCCACCTCGACGACGTGGAGCTTCTTGTTCAGCTTGCGGTTGATCTTTCCTGCGTAGCTTTCCCGGTATGCCATGCGTTTTCCTCCTTATTTTGTTGTGTTTGACCAGTTTATCGGATGAATCATCTATCTTCCTCGTTTATTTTTTATAGGATACTACGTTCTTTTGCACTTGTCCAGCAGAAAAAGCTAAAATATTTTTAGTAAAACTGACGAAAAGTGAGAAGAATGCAGAAGTTCACTGTATCATAAACTGTATGATGGACCGGACAAATACAGGCCGTTGCCGAAAGATTGCTTTTCACAAAATGCTGTTTACAAGCATCTGATAATACAGTATAATTAAACAAACGGTATAGAGATAAATGAATATTTTCAACTAAAAGACGAATAAAACGCGCTGGCATTCACTGCGCCGGGCTTGCTTGAAGTGGCCCGCACACAAAATGGAGGCTGCGGCAATTTTAGGACCGGACAAGGAGGGGGAAGATATGAAAACCGAGCATTCCTATTCCGCAAAGGGCGTTTTGGCTGCGCTGGGGAGATCCGCTTTGTATCAGCTCTTTTTCGTGGCGGTGCAGGTTTTGCTGCCCTTTGTCTATGGGATCGGTATCGCTGCCGATGCGGCGATCAATAGGGGAGCGGACCTTGCACAGGGGGCGCAGGCGGTGGCGGAGCGGCTTCTTGACGGCCTGTCGGCGCTCACGCTGCTATCGTGTCTGATCATCGCCGCGGTACTGCTGCTGTGGTTCCTGCTGCGGAAAAAGCCGCTATCCGAGGCGGCGGGCCTTCGTCACTGCTCGGGCTGGACGGTGGGCTTCTGCGCCTTCGGCGCGGTCGGCCTCTATGTGCTGGTCAGTCTGGTGCTTGCCCTGCTGCCGGAAAGCTGGATGGAGGAATATGGAAAAGCCATGCGCCTGAGCACAGAGACGGGGCTGATCCCGGCGCTTGCCGTGGTGGCCGGCGCGCCGCTTGCGGAGGAGCTCGTGTTCCGCGGCGTCATCCAGTCGCGGCTGGAACGGGCCATGCCGGTGTGGATCGCAATTGTACTGCAAGCGGTACTCTTTGGATTCATCCACGGAACGCCGGTGCAGATCGGCTACGCGTTTCTCATGGGCCTGCTTTTCGGCTATATTCGCTATCGCACGGGGAGCATCCTGCCCACGATCGCCGCGCACGCCGCGTTCAACGCAATGAACGACCCGCTGGGGCTTTTGGGCGGTTTTGCGGAGAAGTGGCAGTTCCTTGCCGTCATGGCCGCCGTATGCGCGGCGGGCTGCGTGCTCTGCCGCCGCGGTTTGAGCGGACTAAGAACAGCGCCGGAGGCCGAAGCAAGGCCCACATCGCCGACGGTCTGCGAGGAGATCACCGAATAACAGAGAAAGCGCCTTTCAAAGAAAGCTCTTTGAAAGGCGCTTTGCGCTTCTGTGATTGAATCTTTTTACTTCACGCTGCCGTCGGCGTTGAAGACGGGCAGCTTTTCAAGGAACAGGATGTCCTTGCGGTCGGCTGCGCCGCCCTCGGCGAGAACGGCCATGCGGCCCGTAACGGTGCCGCCCGCCTTTTCGACGAGTGCTTCCATCGCCTTGAGCGAGCCGCCAGTGGAGATGACATCGTCGACGAGCAAAATCTTCTTGCCGCGGATGAGGCCCGCGTCGTCAGAGCCGAGGAAAAGCTTCTGCTGGGCGACGGTGGTGATGGACTTGTCCTCCACGGAAATGGGATCGGGCATGTAGACCTTGGGGCCCTTGCGCGCGATAAAATACTTTTTCGCGCCGCTCTGGCGCGCCATCTCGTGGATGAGGGGGATGGACTTTGCCTCAGCGGTGAAGAGGTAATCGTAGTCGACGCCCTCGGCGAGCTTCAAGAGCTCTTCTGCGCAGCGCACGGTCAGCTCCGCGTCGCCGAACATGATGAAAGCACCGATATAAAGATCGTCCGTTACCTTGCAGATGGGAAAGTCGCGGTCAAGACCCGCGACATGCATCGGATAAGTCGCCATAAAAGGAAGCTCCCTTCGCGTTTTACATCTTTTTCTGCCGTTTCGCGCGGCAAACAGGATTTAGTATATCTTTTTTGCGCGGATTGTCAAGCGGTCAGACCTCGGTGTCGCCCTCGGGCAGGATGATCGCGCAGGCAATATAGGCGAGCACGCCGGTACCGGCGGCCAGAGCGAGGACCGCCCAGAGCACGCGCACGATCGACGGGTCAATGTTGAAGTAGTCTGCGATGCCTGCGCAGACGCCGCAGATCATCTTGTTGTTGCGGGACTTGTAAAGACGCTTTCTTTCGTCCATGATCGTTCTCCTTATCCGGCTGCGAGAGCAGCCACGGTGGTTTTGTAAATAACTATTATAGTATACCACGTTTTTGCACGTTGTAAAGTGCGGTTTTTCCGCGTTTTGGGCAGGAAAAGGGGAGCGCGCAGAGGAAAATGCGCGATATTTTGCGCTTTTGCCGCTTTTTTGCCGGCAAGGGGCAAATTCCCCCTTGCAAGTTCCTTTTTTCTGTGATATAAGTACCACTTAGACAAATGCTGTGAAAGGGAAAATAGCGTGTTTGTTCCGCGTAGAGAGGACCGGTCGGCGGCTGGGAGCCGGTCTGCGGGATGTCGCTTGGTTCGCCCCCGAGCAGCCGCGAGGAAATGCGCGGCCGGTCAGCCCCCGTTACGGGCAACGAGCGCGCGCCTTTGGGCGCGAATCAGGGTGGTACCGCGGAAGAAAGTCTTTCGTCCCGAGAGTGTCGGGAGGAAAGGCTATTTTTTTGCCCCTGCCGCCGATTTTTGAAATTCTGCAAATTTTTACCTGAAAAGGAGAAATGATATGAAACAACAACTGGAAGCGATCCGCAAGGCGGCGCTCGATGCGATCTCCGACGCCGGCAAGGCGGAGGACCTCGAAGCACTGCGCGTCCGCTACCTTGGCAAAAAGGGGGAGCTGACCGCCGTTTTGAAGCAGATGGGCAAGCTCAGCGCCGAAGAGCGCCCCGTGATCGGGCAGCTCGCCAACGACGTGCGCGCCAAGCTCGAAGCGAACATCGAGGAAAAGACGAAAGAGCTCGCCGACAAGGCCATGGAGCTCAAGCTCAAGTCCGAGGCCGTGGACGTGACCATCCCCGGCAAGCAGGAAAAGATCGGCGTGAAGCACCCGATGTATCAGGTGCTCGACGAGATCAAGGACATCTTCGTCGGCATGGGCTTTGAAATTCTCGAAGACCGCGAGGTCGAACTTGCCGAGTACAACTTCACGAAGCTCAACGTCGAGGAGGGCCATCCCGCCCGCGAGTGGAGCGACACGTTCTACTTCACCGAGGACAGCTCGATCCTTCTGCGCACGCAGACCTCTCCGATGCAGATCCACGCGATGGAGACGCGCGAGCTGCCCATCCGCATTCTAGCCCCCGGCCGCGTGTACCGCAAGGACGAGGTCGACGCCACGCACTCGCCCATGTTCCACCAGATCGAGGGCATGGCCATCGACAAGGGCATTACGATGGCGGACCTCAAGGGCACGCTCAACGAGGTCGTGCGCCAGCTCTACGGCGAGCACACGGTCACGCGCTTCCGCCCCCATCACTTCCCGTTCACCGAGCCGAGCTGCGAAATGGACATTCAGTGCCACAAGTGCCACGGCGCAGGCTGCCCCACCTGCAAGGGCGAGGGCTGGATCGAGGTACTCGGCGCCGGCATGATCCACCCGAAGGTCCTCGAGGGCTGCGGCATCGACTCCACGGTCTATTCCGGCTGGGCGTTCGGCATGGGCCTTGAGCGTCTGGCGCTCGGCCACTTCAAGATCAGCGACCTGCGTTTGATCTTCGAGAACGATGTCCGCTTCCTAGAACAGTTCTAATATTCCTCGCGAAAGCGGCGAGCCGCTTTCTGCGATCTCTTTCGCAGGGTGCTGCGCCGCACCCGCTTTGCTCGCACGCTTGCACCCTGAGCGGTGTTTTTTGTGACGCGCATGTCGTCACAAAAAACGAAATTTGATTGTTACTTCTTAGGAGGATACAAATATGATCCTATCCCGTAATTGGCTCAACGAATTCGTTGACCTCAAGGATATCACCGATAAGGAATTCAACGATGAGATGACGCTCTCCGGCTCGAAGGTCGAGACCATCGAGCGTCCCGACGAAAACCTCAAAAACGTGGTCGTCGGCAAAATTCTCGAGATGAAGCGCCATGAAAATTCCGACCACATGTGGGTCTGCCAGATCGACGTCGGTCAGGCTGAGCCCGTGCAGATCGTTACCGGCGCGTGGAACATCCATGTGGGAGACTATGTCCCCGCAGCGCTGCACGGCGCGCATCTGCCGGGCGGCGTGAAGATCGAAAAGGGCGAGCTGCGCGGCGTCGAGTCGAACGGCATGCTCTGCTCGCTCAAGGAGCTTGGCATGACGGCGGAGCACGACTTCCCCTATGCTGTCATCACGCCCGCCGCGCTTCTGAACGACTATCATCCCATCGATCCCGCGAAGCCCTCCATCCCCGCTGACATCAAGCCCGGCGACAAGGTCTACGGCCCTGTGCTCTGCGGCCGCGTCGAGGCGGTGAAGAGCACGGACGGCGGCTACGACGTTCGCGTGAACGACGGCACAGTCACCCGTGCGGCGAAGACTGCCTGCTCCAACCTCCACGAAGGCGACCTTGTCGCGTACAACACGAAGAGCGACACGATCTGCACGCTCGAAGACCTGCACGCCGAGCAGAAGGAGTTCCCCCACTGCATCGCCGACGGTATCTTTGTCTTACAGGAAGAGGACGCCGAGCCGGGCCTCAACATGGCGCGCATCCTCGGCTTTGACGATTCCATCGTCGAGTTTGAGATCACGCCGAACCGCCCCGACTGCCTTTCCGTCATCGGCCTTGCCCGCGAGGCGAGCGCGACATTCAAGCGCCCCCTTAAGCTGCACGCGCCCGAGCCGCACGGCTGCGGCGGTAGCATCGCCGACCTTGTCGACATCGACATTGAGGACGGCGACCTCTGCCCGCGCTACACCGCGCGCATGGTGAAAAATGTCAAGATCGCTCCGTCTCCGCGCTGGATGCGCGAGAGATTGCGCAACAGCGGCGTGCGCCCCATCAACAACATCGTCGATATCACGAACTATGTGATGCTCGAATACGGCCAGCCGATGCACGCCTTTGACTTCAGCTGCGTCGAAGGCGGCCACATCATCGTGCGCACCGCGCGCGAGGGCGAGACCATCCAGACGCTCGACGGCAACGAGCGCAAGCTGACGCCGAACATGCTCTGCATCTGCGACGAGCACAAGCCCGTCTGCGTCGCGGGCGTCATGGGCGGCGCGAACAGCGAGATCGTCGGCGACACGGCGATGGTGCTCTTTGAGTCCGCTAACTTCAACGGCGTTTCCGTGCGCCGCACGGCCAGCGCCCTCGGCATGCGCACCGACGCCTCCTCCCGCTATGAAAAGGGCCTCGACATGATGAACACCATCAAGGCTGTCGAGCGCGCCTGCGAGCTCGTGGAGCTGCTCGGCTGCGGCGAGGTCGTCGACGGCGTGATGGACGTGGTCGCCAAGGAAAAGGCCCCCACAGTCGTCAAGCTCGAACCCGACAAGATCAACGCCCTGCTCGGCACGGAACTCAGCGAAGACCTGATGCGCGAAATTCTTGTCTCCCTCGGCTTTATCCTGAATGGCGACGACATCTACGTGCCGTCCTGGCGCGGCGACGTCGAGCATTACAGCGACATTGCCGAAGAGGTCGCGCGCTTCTACGGCTACAATAAGATTCCCTGCACGCTCATGCGCGGCGAGACCACGCGCGGCGGCTTTAGCGAGCAGCAGCGCTTCGACCGCGCCATCGGCGGCGCTGTGCGCGCGCTGGGCTACGATGAGATCATCACCTATTCCTTCATCAGCCCGACCTATTACGATAAGATCCGCATGCCGAAGGATTCCTCGCTGCGCAACTCCCTGAAGATTTTGAACCCGCTGGGCGAGGATACCTCCATCATGCGCACGACGATCCTGCCGAGCATGCTCGAGATCATTGCCCGCAACCACAGCTACCGCAACAAGTCCGCACGCCTCTATGAGCTCGGCAAAATTTACCTGCCGCGCGAGGATGGCCTTGCTGACGAGCCGAAGTACCTCTCCCTCGGCGCTTACGGCGACGGCGTGGACTTCTTCTCCTTCAAGGGCAGCATCGAGACGCTGCTGCACGAGCTGCGCATCACGGATGTCAAGTACGTCGCCTGCACCGACAATGATTCTTATCACCCCGGCCGCTGCGCGAAAGTGTATGCGGGCGAGACATACCTCGGCGTGTTCGGCCAGATCCATCCGCTCGTCGCGGCGAACTACGGCATGGACACCGAGGTCTACACCGCAGAGCTGAGCTTCGATGCGATGTATGAAAAGCGCGGCGACATCCCTGTCTACCAGCCGCTTCCGAAGTTCCCCGCCGTCACGCGCGACATCGCCGTCGTGTGCGACGAGGCCGTCACGGTCGGCGCGCTCGAAGAGAGCATCCGCCGCGGCGCGAAGGGCCTTCTCAAGGATGTGTCGCTGTTCGATATTTACCGCGGCCCCGGCGTGGCCATCGGCAAGAAGAGCGTGGCGTTCAACCTCGTTCTGCGCGCGGATGACCGCAGCCTGACCGGCGAAGAGGCAGATGAGGACGTCCAGTCCATCCTCGCAGCGCTCAAGGCCGACCACAACGCGGTGCTCCGCTGAGAATTCCTTAAGGAAACATTACGATTTGGTTACAGTTGACAGCGCTCTCTTTACTTTTTGAAATTGCGTTGCTATACTGTCTGCATGGAAAGGAGGGGCTCTCCCAATGGAAGAATTTACCCGAAAGTTTAATGTTGCGCAGGAAAAGGACGCTGAGATCCGTCATATTCTGACCACCGTTTATGCCGCGCTGGAGGATAAGGGCTATAATCCCATCAACCAGATCGTGGGCTACATCCTGTCGGAGGACCCCACCTATATCACGAACCATAACAACGCCCGCACGCTGATCCGCAAGCTGGATCGCGACGAGCTGCTGCAAACGCTTGTGCGCAGCTACCTCGGCAAGTAAGCGAAAAACGTCAGAATAACGACCCTCGGAGACCGTGAACGCGGCCTCCGAGGGTTTGTTGCATTTTTTCGCCCCACTTTTATTGACAAGGGGGGCAAAAAATGCTATACTGCAAAAAGTTACAAAACGGTTACAAAGTTACAAATTGGTTACAAGGACAGGAGTGAGTCAGATGGCAGAAGCTACGGAAGGTCTCGTTTACCGCGGACACCCGCTGCGCCGTGTGGATAATCTCATCTACTACGGCTCGATGGCGGATAAATATATCGTGATGATGCAGGTGTTGGATACCACGCCGCTCAAGGATATCACGCTTGCCAAGCGCGTTTCCATTCAGTTGCAGATGACGGACGCAAGCCTCCGTTCGCGCGACCGTGTGGTCCGCTCGACGGAAAAAGGAAGCCTTGGCGAGGCGATGGAATTTGCCTCCATCTGGCTTGAGCGCGCGCTGAGCGGCAAGATGTAAATAGCCGCCGCGCAGACCCCTGATTTTATTCACGAAAGGATGACTCAGCTATGAGAAACCATTCACGATGCTTATCGTTCCTGCTTTCGGGCATTCTCTCCGTCAGCCTGCTCGCGCCGCTCTCTTCGGCGCAGGCCGCTTACGACGGTTCGATCCGCAACCTCGTTGACCGCGTGACGGTGCTGACGGAATCCGTTCAGACCGAGAGCGCGAACGAAGAAGAGCTCGCCAAGCTCGATGAGATGCAGGCAGAGCTTGAAGACAAGGCCGACGCCAAGGAAGACGTGAGCGAGACCGAGACCGTCTCCATGGTCGTTACGGGCGGCACGATCAACGTGCGCACGGGTCCCGGCACAAATTACGACAAGATCACGCAGGTGGTCAGCGGCAAGCAGGTCACCGTCGTCGGTGAATCGAACGGCTGGTATCAGGTCACGTTCGGCTCCACGACCGGCTGGTTGCTCGGTGAATATCTGCGCGATCCTGCCGACCTCGACGGCATAGTGGGCGCAAAGGTCGTCTCCATGGCGATGCCCTTCCTCGGCACGCGCTACCGCTCCGGCGGCGCGTCCCCCAACGGCTTTGACTGCTCGGGCTTCACGATGTATCTCTACGCGCAGCTCGGCTACTCCCTGCCGCACTCGGCGACCGCCCAGTATAAGAACTGCGGCTACGCCGTCGCCAAATCCGACTTGCAGCCCGGTGATCTGGTGTTCTTCTCGGATTCCTCACACGCCATCGGCCACGTCGGCATCTACATCGGCAACGGTCAGATCATCCACGCGCGCTACAGCGTCGGCAAGATCACGATCGACAGCCTGTCCGCGAGCTACTATGCTTCCCGCTACGTCGGCGCGAAGCGCATCGCGTAAAAGTACATAAAGAAAGCGGAACAGCTTAGGCTGTTCCGCTTTTTTACTTCATCAAGAAGCAGCGAAGCTGCTTCTTGATGAGAGAGCTTCAGAAAATGGTGCTCACCGCGCCATTTCCTGCAAAGTGTCGCTGCGGACGCGCGTGTCGTCCTCCGCGACGGATCAAAATACTTTGCCGCCTGCGGGCGGCAAATGAAGTCGATTGACCGTTCGCCTTGCCTTGTGCAGATAGTGCGAGCTGTTACTCAACAGGTGTTTCGGTGTCGCTTTCCTCGGCCTTCTTCACCTCCGCGGCGCGGATGGCTTCTGCTTCGGCCCTGGCTTCGGCGAGGACTTTTTTCTCGCTCTTTGTTTTGAGCTGCTTTTCGTCGAACTGTGCCCACATGTCAGGGCGGCGGAGCATTGTGCGCTTGTAGCTCTCTTTTTTGCGCCATTTGGCCACGTTTTCGTGGTGGCCGGAGAGCAGCACGTCCGGCACGCGGCGGCCGTGCCATTCATCGGGGCGGGAATACTGCGGATACTCCAAAAGCCCAGCCCAGTGGGACTCCTCGGTGAAGCATTCCTCCTCGGGCAGCACGCCCGGGACCATGCGGCAGATGGCGTCCGTCACGGCCATGGCGGGAATTTCGCCGCCCGTGACGACGAAGTCGCCCATCGAGAGCTCTTCGTCCACGCACTCGTCGATAAAGCGCTGGTCGATGCCCTCGTAGTGGCCGCAGACTAAAATGAGGTGGTCATACTTATCCTTCAGCTCGCGCGCCACGCTCTGTGTGAACGTGCGCCCGCAGGGGGAGAGGTAGATCGTATGCCCGCGGCTGCCAGCCTCCTCGCACACATGCGCCCAGCAGCGGTACAGGGGGTCTGCCTGCATCACCGCGCCGCGTCCGCCGCCGTAGGGGTAGTCGTCGACCTGCATCTGCTTGTTCGTCGTGTAGTCGCGGATCTGGTGCGTCTTGATCGTGATGTAGCCGCGCTCCTGCGCGCGGCCGAGGATGCTGACGTTCATCATCGCGTCGACCGAAGCGGGGAAGAGTGTTAAAATATCAATCCTCATCGGTCTCTAACCCCTCGATCATGTGCACGCTGATCTCACGCGCTTCCTCGTCGATGTCCGTGATGAAGATATCCTTCACCGCGGGGATGAGATAGGTCTTCTCCTCGCCTTTGACCTTGTAGAGCTTGTGGGCGGGGTAGGAGAGCACGTCCACCACCGTGCCGATATACGTGTGGGGGAAGTAGTTATAGACGTTCATGCCGATGATCTCGGCGTCGAAGTGCTCACCTGGCTTGAGCTGGACATCGTTGCGGCGGATGGAGAGCACCTTGCGCTTGAGCGCGGCGGCAGCATCCATGTCGTCGACCTCGGGCAGCTTCATGAGCACCATGTCGCCCTGCACGCGCTTGCTCGTCGGGCGGAAGGGCGCACCGTCCATGTAGAACGTTTTGAACCCGCACAGAAGCTCTGGGCTCACGTCCCAGGGCTGTACCTTGACCTCGCCGCGCACGCCGTGCGTGTTCACGATCTGGCCGACTTCGATATATTCCGGGCGCGCGCTCGGCTGCGGCGCGCTCTTTTTGGAAAAGAGACCCATTGTCATGCTCCTTTGTTTTGTTCTATCCACTCAGTATAGCGGAATCGGCGGGGGATGGCAAGAATAAAAAACGTTCCCGAGAGCTTCTCGGGAACGTTTTTGCAGTTCAGTCTACGATGTCGACAGACACCTTTACGCCGGTGCGCTGAGCATAGGAACGGACGACCGTGCGGATCTCCTTGGCAATGCGGCCCTGACGGCCGATGACCTTGCCCATATCGTCAGGTGCGACGCGCAGCTCCAACGTAAGCTCGTCCGCGCCCTGCTTCTCCGTGACGGTGACGTCATCGGGATGCTCAACAAGGCTGCGGGCGATGTAGAGCAGCAAGTCTTTCATTTCTTGCACCCCGGGTCTTACAGCGCGTTGACTTTCTTCAGCAGCGCACGGACGGTGTCGGTGGGCTGAGCGCCGGTCTTGATCCACTCCTGAGCGCGCTCAGCGTCGATCTTGATCTCGGCGGGGGAGACGCAGGGATTGTAGGTGCCGATCTCTTCGATGAAGCGGCCGTCGCGGGGATAACGGGAATCAGCGACGACAACACGATAGAAAGGAGCCTTCTTGGCGCCCATTCTGCGCAGACGAATTTTAACCATGGTTACTACCTCCAAAAATAATGTAAATGATTTTGTATTATGATGAAATGCTTGTGCACTTATCAACGGAAATTACTTGAAGCGTTTCTTGCGCCCGAAACCGCGCATCCGGCCGCCGCCGAAGCCGCCCATGCCCTTTGGCATCTTGCCGCCGCGCGTGACCTGCTTGATCATGCTCTGCATCATCTCAAACTGCTTGAGCAGGCGATTGACGTCCACAACCTCGAGTCCGCAGCCGGCGGCGATGCGCTTTTTGCGGCTGGCGCCGAGCACCGCGGGATTCTCGCGCTCGTAGGGTGTCATCGAGAGGATGATCGCCTCGGTGTGTGCCATCATCTTGGGGTCAAGCTCGGCGTTTGCCATCTGCTTGCCGAGTTGGCCGGGCATCATGCCCGCGAGCTGTTCAAAGCTGCCCATGCTCTTGAGCTGGACGAGCTGGTCGTAATAGTCGGAGAGAGTGAAGCGGTTCTTTTTGAGCTTTTCTTCGAGCTTTTTCGCCTTTTCCTCGTCGATGCTCTGCTCGGCGCGCTCGATGAACGACAGCACGTCGCCCATGCCGAGGATGCGCTGCGCCATGCGGTCGGGGTGGAAGGGCTCGATCATGTCGAGCTTTTCGCCCGTGCCCATAAACTTGATGGGTTTGCCGGTCGCCGCGCGGATCGAGAGGGCTGCGCCGCCGCGGGCGTCGCCGTCGAGCTTCGTGAGCACGACGCCGTCGATGCCGAGTGCCTCATCAAAGGCGGTGGCGGCGTTCACGGCGTCCTGACCGGTCATCGCGTCGACGACGAGCAGGATCTCGGTCGGCTTGACGGCGGCCTTGATGCGCTTGAGCTCGTCCATCAGCGCTTCGTCGATGTGCAGGCGGCCTGCGGTATCGAGGAAGACCATGTCGTTGCCGTGGTCACCGGCGTACTTGACGGCCTCCTGCGCGATCTGAACGGGGTCGATCTGACCCATTTCGAAAACGGGAATATTCAATTGCTTGCCGACGACCTGTAACTGCGTGATGGCCGCGGGACGATACACGTCGCACGCGGTGAGCAGTGGACGGTGGCCCTGCTTGCGGAAGTAGCCCGCGAGCTTGGCGACGTTCGTCGTCTTACCGGCGCCCTGTAAGCCGACCATCATGACGACCGTCGGCGGCTTGGAGGCGAAGGTCAGCTTCGCATTGGCACCGCCCATGAGCGCGGTGAGCTCTTCGCTGACGATCTTGATGACCTGCTGGGCAGGGGTCAGGCTGTCGAGCACCTCGGCGCCGACGGCGCGCTCGGACACGGTCTTGACAAAGTCCTTGACGACCTTGTAGCTCACGTCTGCTTCGAGGAGCGCCAGGCGCACCTCACGCATTGCGAGCTTGATGTCCTCTTCGCTCAGGCGGCCCTTGCCGCGCAGGTGTTTGAATGTGGCGTTGAGCTTTTCGCTCAGTCCTTCAAATGCCATGGATGTATTACTCCTTGAGTGCCGCCGCCTCGGCCTCGATCACGCCGGCAAGCTCTTCGAGCTGGCGGTCCTCATACCGGCGGAAGTTGAGCTGCTTGATCTGCTCGGCCGCGTCCGTGATCTTTTCCACGTGGGGCTGAAGCTGCATGAAGCGCTTGATGAGCCCCGTCTTGTCTTCGATCTCGGTCATGTAGTTCTCCGCGCGCACGATGACGTCGCGCACGCCCTGGCGGGAGATGCCGTAGTTCTCGGCAATTTCGGAGAGCGACAGGTCCTCGTTATAGTAGAGATCGTAGAATTCCTTCTGGCGGTCGGTGAGAAGCTCCCCATAAAAGTCGAAGAGCATCGTCATACGAAAGGTCTGGTTTTTCACGGGAAGTTCCTCCTTGTACAGATTCTTATGTAAAGTTTTATACCTTTACAACATGAATCAGTTTACATGATTTTATCAAAATTGTCAAGGAAAAATCGCAAGAAAAACGTCATGCGAGCAGAAAATTCTTCCGTTTTTGCGCCGGAAAGTGCGGTGTAAGCAGAAAAGAGTGGAATTGTTCACAGTTTCGTGGTATCCTAAGGGCAAATTCTGAAAAATGACCACAGGAGGAATCCGTGATGGAACCGGTCAGACTTGAGATCGCACCCGAGGTGAATCTCGACTATGTGCGCTCGGATAAATTCAAAACGGGGACGCTGAGCGTGCAGCTCATCACGCCGATCAACGAAAAAACGGCGAGCTTTGGCGCGCTGCTGCCGAGCGTGCTGCGCCGCGGCACGATGTCGCACCCCGATATGCGCTCACTGTCCACCGCGCTCGACCTGCTCTATGGCTCGTCCATCGGCTGCACGGTGCGCAAAAAGGGCGAGAACCAGTGCATCGGCTTTGCCGCGAGCTTCATCGACGAGGAATTTGTCCCAGGTGGTGAAAAGCTGCTCAAGCCGATGTGCGACCTTTTGGGCGAGCTGCTGCTCGACCCCGTGACGCGCAACGGCCGCTTCCTGAACGACTATGTCGAAAGCGAGAAGCAGAACCTCATCGACGCCATCCGCGGCATCATCAACGACAAGCGCGACTACGCAGACCTGCGCTTACTTCAGGAGATGTGCCGCGGCGAGCGCTACGGGGTGGACAAGTTCGGCTCCATCGCGCGCGTTGAGAAGATCACGAACCAGACGCTCTTCCGCTACTATCAGGAGTTACTCTCCACCGCGCACTTGGAGCTCTTCTACTGCGGCAGCGCCGAGCGCGAGCGCGTGGAGGAGGCCATCTCCCGCGCGTTTGCGCCGCTTCAGCGCGGGCGTGTCGTGCCGCCGGTCATCGCGGAGAAGAAAAACGCGCCGGAGACGCCGCGCGAGATCACCGAGCGCATGGACGTGACGCAGGGAAGGCTCTCGATGGGCTGGCGCGCGTCGACGAACGACGCGCCTGCGATGATGCTGGCAAATTTGATTTTCGGCGGGTACAGCAATTCCAAGCTCTTTTTGAACGTGCGTGAAAAGCTGTCCCTCTGCTATTATGCTTCTTCCGCCTATCACCGCTCCAAGGGCATCGTGACGGTCTCGTCCGGCATTGAGTGCAGGGATGTGGAGACCGCCAAGCGTGAAATTCTTGCCCAGCTTGCAAGCGTGCAGCGCGGCGAATTTGAGGAATGGGAGGTCGAGGGCGCGAGAGCGTGCCTGATCGCGTCGCTCGAATCGCGCGGCGACAGCGCGGGCCGCATGGAGGAAAATGCCCTCGGTCAGGCGGCCACGGGCATCCGCGAGACGGCGGATGAGCTCATCGCGGCGCTGCGCGCCGTGACGAACGAGCGCATCGCCGAGGCCGCGCAGAGCATGACGCTTGACACGGTGTATTTCCTGACAGGGGAGGACAGCAAGGATGAATGAGAAAAGCTACCCCCGCATCGGGGAAACGGTCCTGGAAAAGACGCTGCCGAACGGCTTGAAGATATTCATCGTCCCCAAGCCCCAGCACCGCAAAAAATACGCCTTTTTCGCCACGCGCTATGGTGGGATGGACATGCAGTTCATCCGAAACGGCGAAAAGTGCGACACGCCCGCGGGCATCGCGCACTATTTAGAGCACAAGATGTTCGACACGAAGGACGGCAACGCCCTACAGGTACTCTCGCAAAACGGCGCAGAGCCGAACGCCTTTACCTCCAACGCGATGACGGGCTATTACTTTGACTGCACCGAGCATTTTGAAGAAAACCTGCGCATCCTGCTCTCGTTTGTCTCCGTTCCGTACTTTACGGACGAAAGCGTGGAAAAGGAACGCGGCATCATCGGTCAGGAGATCCGCATGGTCGAGGATTCGCCCGACTGGCAGGTCTACGAAAGGCTCCTTGCCTGCCTGTACCGTTCGTCGCCCGCGCGTGTGCCCATCGCCGGCACGGTCGAGAGCATCGCGGGCATCACGGCGGAAACGCTGTACGACTGCCACCACGCGTTCTACTGTCCGTCCAATATGGCGCTGTGCGTTGTTGGCAACGTCGATCCCCACACGGTGATCGCGCTGGCCGAGGAGGTCTTGCCCCGCGAGCGCGGCGAGGAGATCGCACGCTGCTATGGCGAAGAAGAGGACGACGCTGCCGCGCAGAAGGAGACCGTCACGCAGATGGAGGTCGCGCTGCCGCAGTTTTTAGTCGGCTTTAAGTGCGAGACGAACGAGGGCGACCTTTTGCGCCAGTCGCTCATCGGCGAGATGGCGAGCGACGTGCTGCTCGGCGATTCGTCGCCGCTCTACCAGCGCCTTTACGACGAGGGACTCATCAATTCGAGCTTTGGCGGCGGTTTTGACCAGATGCCGGGCGTCGCGGTTCTGTGCGCCGGCGGCGAGAGCGGGCAGCCGCAGGAAGTGAGCGACGCGATCTTGGAAGAGGCGCAGCGCCTCGCGCGCGAGGGCATCGACCCTGACTTTTTCGAGCAGATCCGCCGCGCGAGCTTCGGCGCGACGCTGCGCGCGCTCAACTCGTTTGAAAATATCGCCATCTCCATGGCGGACGGCTACTTCCGCGGCTTCGATGCGCTCCGGTTCCCCGAGGCGTACGCGAGCATCGAAAAAGCGGATGTCGAGTGCTTCCTGCGCGAAAACCTGACGGACAGCCGCCGCGCCATCTCCATCATCGAACCCAAGAAAGAAGGATAACGATCCCATGAGCTTTTCCGACGCGCCCATCAGCTTTCCCGGCCTTTTCGGCGACTGGCAGTTCACCGTGCCGTCCAAGGCATTGAACATCGGCAACGGCATCTACTGGTACGGCATCATCATTGCCGCGGGCATGCTGCTGGGACTCTATTTCTGCATGAAGCAGGCGCCGAAATACGGCCTGAGCGAGGATAATATCATCGACACGGTGCTCTGGGTCATCCCGTTTTCCATCATCGGTGCGAGGATTTACTATGTGCTTTTCTACCTCGACCTGTTTCGCGGGAGCGACGGCTCGATCAACTGGTCGTCGACCTACCGCATCTGGGACGGCGGCCTTGCCATCTACGGCGGCGTCATTGCGGGCTTTTTGACGGCGTATCTTTTCAGCCGCCGTCGCAAGATCTCCTTCTGGGCGCTGGCGGACTGCTGCGTGCAGGGACTTTTCATTGGGCAGGCTATTGGCCGCTGGGGCAACTTTATGAACCGGGAAGCCTTCGGCGCGGCGACGGAGCTCCCCTGGCGCATGAGGCTCTGGACGTCGGCCACGACGTATATGGATGTACACCCTACGTTTCTTTATGAGAGCCTGTGGAATGTGATCGGTCTGCTGCTGCTTTATTTTGTCGTGTCCCGCGCCCGCCGCTTCGACGGGGAGAACACCTGCTTTTACTTCATCTGGTATGGTCTCGGCCGTTTCTGGATCGAGGGGCTGCGCACCGACAGTCTGTATCTTTTCCACTGGACGCTGTTTGGTCAGCGCATCCGCGTGTCGCAGGCGTTGTCGCTCGTGATGGTGCTCGTGTGCGCAGGGATCCTTGTCTATCAGTTCAAGGTCAAAAAGGCCGACGGGTCGAATCTGTTTGTCAAGCGTGTGCAGCAGACAACGGAGGCGGAAGAAGCCGCCGCTGAGCCTACCGCGCCGGACGAGAAGCAGTAAGCTCTATGCACTATCACATCGACAAAACCGCCGCGCAGAGCGCGTATTTACAGCTCTATCACCAGCTGCGGCGCGACATCGTCAGCGGTGTTTACCCGCTGGGGACGAAGATGCCCAGCAAGCGCCTGATCGCAACAGAGACAGGCGTGAGTGTCATCACGGTCGAGCACGCGCTGGCGATCCTATGCGACGAGGGGTATTTGGAATCCCGCGAGCGCAGCGGCTTTTTCGTGAGCTTCGCCGCGGCGGACTGCTTCCCGGTCTCCGAGACGGAGACCGAGCGCCGCACGACCGTTTCTCACGGGACGGAGGATGAATTTCCGTTCCCGTCGCTCGCCAAGACGATGCGGCGTGTACTCAGCGAGTACGGCGAGAGTATTCTCGTCAAGTCGCCGAACAACGGCTGCGCCGAGCTGCGCGGCACCATTGCGGCGTATCTCTCCCGCTCGCGCGGCATCAGCGTCCAGCCGGGACAGATCGTGATCGGCTCGGGCGCGGAATACCTCTACGGACTCATCGTGCAGCTTTTGGGGCGCGAGCGCGTGTTTGCGCTCGAAGACCCGTCTTACGACAAGATCCGCAGGGTGTATCAGGCGCACGGCGTCACGTGCGAGATGCTGCGCCTCGGCAGCGACGGCATCCGCTCCGATGAGCTCACCCGCGCGAGCGCGACGGTGCTGCATGTCACGCCGTTCCACAGCTTCCCGAGCCAGGTGACCGCCAGCGCGGGCAAACGCCGCGAATATCTCCGCTGGGCGGAGGAGCGCGGCGGCTACATCGTCGAGGACGACTTCGATTCGGAATTCAGCGTGTCGAGCAAGAGCGAGGATACGCTCTTCGCCCTCGAACCCGAGCGCTCGGTCATCTACATGAATACGTTCTCCAAGACCATCGCGCCGTCGATGCGCGTGGGCTACATGGTGCTGCCGCCCGTGCTCTCCGAGCAGTTTCGGCGCGAGGTGGGATTCTATTCCTGCACCGTGCCGGTCTTCGAGCAGTATGTGCTCGCCGAGCTCATCGGCAGCGGCGACTTCGAGCGCCACATCAACCGCATCCGCCGCAGACGGCGGAAAGAATGAAAAAGCGGCGGCAAAGCCGCCGCTTTCAAAAAGTTTGAAAAATCGCTTGACGCAAAAAAATCTTTGTGCTATACTTCCATTTGCATTTGAACGAATGCGCTGGTGTAGCTCAGTCGGTAGAGCAGCTGATTCGTAATCAGCAGGTCATGTGTTCGAGTCACACCACCAGCTCCAAAATGTGTTGATGAAAGATGCAACGCCGAAAACGCCGCACGAAAGTGCGGTGTTTTCACATATAATGCGCCACTTTTAGAATGAAAAAGTTGCAAAAACTCGATTTTTCAAAATTTCAGTTTTGCCCAGCGAGAGGCGACATTTTTAAGATGCGCCTTGCCGAATTTATGGTCTGGTGTGGTTCGAACACCGAGGCTTAAAAAAGAATAAAGAATAAGAAGGCAGGCCGCCGTTCGGCTCCCTATGTGGGAGCGGACGGCGGCCTTTTTCGACTCATAGGTTCTTATGTTGCTTTCGCTTCGTTTGTCTATCATTCCTTGGTGGTGTTGGTAATAGCTTTTACTGGACCTTTTGGGTATGCTTGCGTTACAAAAAACGAGGAGGTATCCGAGAATGGCAACCACTAAAAACTTGTGTGCTCAGATTCCCATCGACCTACATGAGCGGGTCAGTGAAGAACGAGAACGGCTGGGCCAGACCACCAGCAAGTACATCGTCAACCTCATCCAAGACTATTACAACATGATAGAAAATCAGAAAGGCGGCATTCAAATGACTGAAAAAGGCAGAACCATGGCATTCCAGATTCCCGAAGAACTCTTCCAGCGCATCAAGCGTCACTTGGAGCGCGAGACGCTCCGCAACGGCAAAAAGCTCACCCAGCGAGACTTCGTGCTGAACTTGATCACGCAGGCGCTGGACGAAGCGGACGCTGAGAACGCCGCAGAGCAGAACGCCCCCACTGAGGCCTCTGTCGCGCCCCGTGTGGCCGACGTGACCACTCCAGCGGACACGGACACCCCCGACGAAGATAACGTCGTGTAAGCCCGCGTTAAAGCCAAAACAAAAGAACACGATTTAGGGAAAAGCCACCCAGGGCATCCGAAAATATTCGGATGCCCTGGGTGGCTTTTTGCGTTTCACCAGAAAGGAGGCACACATCATGGCAAGCGAGATCAGAAATCGCTTCACAGACACAGAAATGCAGATCGCCAGAGAAACGGACCTGCCGGAGCTGCTCTCTCACCTCGGCTATCAGGTCAAGCGCGTGGGACGCTTCCATACTACCGCGGAGATGGACAGCCTGCGGATCAAGGACCGGCGTACCTGGTTCCGGTATTCCCAGAATACCGGCGGGGATGCCATCACCTTCCTCCAGCAGTTTTGCGGAAAATCCTTTCCGGAAGCGGTGGAGTACCTTCTGACCTTCCATGGGAAAGCCAGAGACGCGCCCATTCCGCAGCCAAAGCCGATCAGCCCGAAACAGGAGTTTTTCCTGCCGCCCCGCAACGCGGATGACAGAAGGGTTTTCGCCTATCTCCGTAAGCGCGGCATCGCCGCACAGGTGATCCGGCAGTTTATGAACAGCGGCCTGCTGTATGAGGATGCGGTACATCATAACTGCGTCTTCGTCGGCAGGGATGAATCCGGACAGGCAAAGTACGCGGGACTGCGCGGCACCTATGATCTGAACGGTCCCGGTTTCAAGGGAGACGCTCCCGGCAGCGACAAAAACACAGGCTTCTCCCTCCCGCACGATCCGCGCTCAGATCTGGTGCTTGTCTTTGAGGCGCCCATTGACCTGATGAGTTACCTCACGCTCCACAGAGACACAACCAACGCCGTTGCTCTGTGCGGACTCTATGACGGCGCACTGCAGACCTATTTGCAGGCGCATCCGGAGATCCGCCGTATTGCGCTGTGTCTGGACGCGGACAAGCCTGGGCAGAAAGCCGCCCAGCAATTACAGGAAAAGTATCAGTTACAGGGGTATGCCGTTACCGTGGAGAAACCGCGCTGCGGCAAGGATTGGAACGAGTATCTGCAAAGAAAGATTTGCAGCCGGGAAAGGGGGCGATAGCCAAAAGGACATCGTTTTCAACGCGGATAAAAAACAAAAAATATAAGGAGGACCTATGAATCTGAAAAAGAACCATTATTCCCGCAGAGCGCTGGCGCTGCTTCTGACGCTGGTCATGTGTGTGGGCATGATCCCCACCGCCTTTGCCGCCCAGCAGAACAGTTACCACGACCCCGCCGAGCACTGGATGCAGGCGTCCGGCCGTACCAATGAGCTGGACGCCAACAGTGTTGTGACCCGCGAGACCTTCAAGTGCGGTGAGTGCGGCAAAGCCACATCTTTTGAGGTGTTCCGCGTTCCCGAATATACCCGCAATGGCCAACCGGCACTTAGCCGCAATGTGAAATATTCGGACGGCACGATGGTAGATGGTGTCGGTAAGGGTGATACCATGGACGGCATCCCCGGCAAGGACGCCACCTATACCGGATATCACTACACCAAAGCCGTCTGCGAAACCTGTGGCGGCATCAACACAAATATGAGCAAAAGCGAGTATGGCTATCTGAAAAATGTCTACTGGCTGTATGACTGTGCCGCCGCATTTACGCAGGAACTGGACGAAAGCGTTTCCTACGAGTACACGGACAATACCTATCACACTGTTACCACCAAGGGCGGCACCTACTGCGCGTTCTGCTACGGCACCAATCATACGGTCAGCCGTAAGCTGGAGCGCCACAGCATGGTGACGGAAGTTCTGCCCCAGCCGGCAAACGGACGCTTCGCTACGGTAGAGAAATGCAGTCTGTGCGACTACGCCCGCTATGACTACACGGCGGCAAAGGCCGTTGTTGCCAGCTACTACGGCGTGGTAGACGGACAGCCCCATACCATCAGCGTTACGGACTTGTCTGAAGCTGGTGTCCGCACCGCTATCCGTTACGGCAACAGCGCGGATAGCTGCACCATGACCTCCGCACCCAACTATACGGAAAAGGGTCAGTACACTGTCTATTACGAGATCACCTACACCTGTGACGGTGTGGATATGACGGAAAACGGCGTGGCCTATGTCTGGCTGCGGGATGATACCACAGACGAGAACGGCAACTGCGGCTGCGGCTGCTCTAACCCCAACTGTGGCTGTCAGAACAAGCATTGCAACGGAAATTGCTGTGCCGACAAGGGCTGTGGTGAAAACCACAAGTATATTCTGCTGGACAGCACCAAGGCCGGCTGCACCACCCTCGGTTATGACCGTTACCTCTGTACGCAGTGCGGCAAAATCGAAAAGCGCGACTATGTGGACTCTCTGGGCCACGCATGGCAGGGCATCGTCATCCGTGACGCTACCTGCGAAACCGATGGCAAGCTGCTGGAGCTTTGCTCCCGCTGCGGACAGATGAAGCAGACCGCCACGCCCAAGGGCGAACACAGCTATGAGGTCTATACCGTGGCCGCCACCTGTACCAGCCCCGGTTATACCGTCCGCGAGTGCTCCGTCTGTGGGGATCGTCACATTGAGGACATCACGGCGGCGCTGCCTCACAATTACGAATCCCATGTCATCGCCGCTACCTGCGAAAACGGCGGCAAGACCATCCACCGCTGTGACGGCTGCGGCAGCAGCTTCGTCACAGACTACACCGACGCGCTTGGTCATAGCTGGGATGAGGGAACCCTCGTCACCAACGCCACCTGCACCGGCGAGGGCGTCATGGAATACCGCTGCACCCGCTGTGGCTATCACCGCATCGAGGGCAACGAGGCGGCAGGTCATGTCCCCGGCAATGATGCCACCTGCACCCAGCCGCAGCTCTGTACCAAGTGCGGCGCAGTGCTGAAAAACGCGCTGGGACACGATTACAAGTCCGAAGTGACCGCCCCCACCTGCACCGAGATGGGCTACACCACCAACACCTGCACCCGCTGCGGTGACAGCAATAAGAGCGACTACACCGAGCCTACCGGCCACAAGCCCGGCGACTGGATCATCGACAAGGAGCCTACCACCGACGCTGCGGGCAGCAAGCACAAGGAGTGCGAGAACTGCGGCGAGAAGCTGGAAACGGCAGAGATCGAGAAAATCTACAACAGCGGCACCACGGACAGCAAGGGTGAGGTCATTGTAGGCGGCTACCTTGTGACCGTCACCGATACCGACACCAAGAATCCTATTGCCAATGCTGCCGTGGCGCTCCATAAGGACAACAGCATCTCCATCCGCCTGCCCAATAGCCGCCTGCTGGACTACGCCGACCAGACCACCGTAACCGTGCAGCTTGTTAAGGACAAGAGTGCCGTTTCTGGTATGAGCATTTCTGTCACGGATAAGAATGACAACTACGCCTCCGGCAAGACCGACAAGGCAGGTCAGATCACCGTCCCCACCGGCAGCGGTAAGACCAACGAGGACGGCAAGGTCACTACTGGCTATGAGGACGCGGACGGCGACCGCTGGACGCTGACCGTCAAGGTCATCCGCACGGACACGAAGCGCCCCATCTCCGGCAGTGCAGTGTCCATCGGTAAGACCGGCAATATCACGGTGAAGCTGCCGGACGGCACAGATCTGGACGCCAAGCATCAGGTGACGGTCATCGTGACCGACCACAAGAAGGCTCCCCAGCAGGGCAAAAATGTTACGGTCAAGGGTGATCTGGGTCAGTCTGCCGCAGGCAAGACCGACAAAAACGGCGAACTGACCGTCCCCGAAGTGGAGCAGACCGAGCGCCACGGCGTTTACATCGTCGGCTACACGGACGGGACCTTCGGCCCCGGCCGCAGCATGACCCGCGCAGAGGCCGCCGCTATCTTCGCCCGCCTGCTGGCGGAGAAGAACGGCGATACCATTTCCACCGTGGCCAACACCAGATTTACGGATATTCCCGCCCATGCCTGGTGCTCCGGTTACGCCAAGTACCTCAATAACAACGGTGTTACCTACGGTAAGAGCAAGACCATCTTTGCCCCCAACGATGCCATTACCCGCGCCGAGTTCACTGCGCTGGCCGTCCGCTTCTTTGATGTGTACGGCGATGGCGACGCTGAGATCATGGAGCAGTATAAGGACTTCAACGATGTGAGCGACGGCTATTGGGCTGCCGCATACATCAAGGCTGCCGCCAAGCATGGCTGGATCAACGGCTACGGGGACGGCTCGTTCCGCGCTGACGACGAGATCAACCGTGCGGAGGTAGTGACCATCGTCAACCGCCTGCTGGGCCGCGAAGCGGATGAGGACTACATCGCGGACAATCTCCGCAAGCTGAACACCTTCCCGGATGTCAGCCGCAAGCATTGGGCGTACTACGCAGTCATGGAGGCTGCCAACGCCCATACCGCCATTCTTGGTGACAGCGAAAGCTGGAGCAAGTAAATTGTATCCCCCTGCGGGTGGTCTGAGAGCAGACCACCCGCACTTTTTAACTAAATCTAACCATTAAAAAAAGGAGCACTGAATATGCTGAAAATCACTGCCATTGGCAACCTGACCAACGATGTGGAACTGAAAATGAATGAGACCACCGGCAAGCCCTACGCCATCCTGCGAATCGCCTCGGACCGCCGCTACAAGGATAAGGATGGCAACAAGCTCACCGATTTTATCTCCATCAAGGTGCGCGGCCCTCTGGCCGAGCGCTGCGCGGCGTTTGCGTGGAAGGGCTGTAAGCTGGCAGCCACCGGCGATTTCGAGACCATCACCTTCGCGGACGATCCCCAGCGCCAGCCCGGTTTCCTCATCAAAGCCAGCGATGTGGAATTCCTGTCTCCCCGCAAGGCGGAGGACGCGGCACAGGCGGTGGAGGATATGTCCGCCAGTGAGGACGCCGCCTGATGAAAAACACCGGGATCACATACACCAGCGCAGAGCGCAGTCCTGTGATCCTGCCGGAGATGGCCGAACTGCTCCCGCCTTTGAGCGCGGAGCAGTCTGCCGCTCTGGAAGAGGATCTGCTGCGAAACGGCTGTTACTCCCCCGTTATCGTCAATGAGGACATGGTGATCGTGGACGGGCATAACCGACAGTCGCTGTGTGAAAAGCATGGTCTGCCCTATACGATGGCGGTATTCTCGTTTGAGGATCTGCTGGAGGCCAAGCAGTGGGCGCTGGATACCCAGAAGGGACGCCGCAATCTGGAAAAGTGGGAGCTGGGTAAGATTGCGCTGAAGCTGAAGCCGGAGATCGAGGCGAAAGCCAGGGCAAACCAGTCTGCTGCGGGTGGAGATAAGTCTGATAAGGGAGCGCTTTTGACAACATTGTCAGAAGCGCCCCCTTCTGTTAGCACTCGTAAGGAATTGGCGGATGCTGTTGGTATCGGAGAGGTCACCATGGGCAAGGTCATGCAGATCGATGAGAACGCCCCGGAGGTTATCAAGGAGGCTCTGGATAAGAAGGAACTGTCCATCAACAAGGGTTATGACCTGACCCGGCAGCTTCAGGACCTTCCGGAAGAGCAGCGGGAGCAGGCGGCCGCCGAAGCGCTGGAATACGAAAAAGCGAAAAAAGAACTGAAAAAGCAGGACGCCGAGATCGACCGGAAAGGAAAAATCGCGGCGCTTTTCTGCAAAGCGTATGAAAAAGCCGTCCTGCTGACGCCGTCCGAAGAAAATATCCGCTGCTGGACGGACGGGACGCGGATGACCCCGGAGGAAATGCGGGATACCGTGAAGGAATCCCGTGAGCTGGCGGAGGTGTTCCGGACGATTGCGGATATCATCGAGCAGAAGATCCTGCCCGCGGATTGGAGGTGTGTCGATGCAGGAAACGAAGAAAATGGCGCCCAGCCGGACCGGAATCCCGCCTGACGCGCAGGCAGAGATTTTGCAAAAGCTGTCCGCCGAGACGAAGATCACTTCCTGTGAGATCGCGGAGATCTTGAAAAAGCATGATGTCTGCGGAGATATGGATGCGCTCCAGGACGCCTACCGGAAACGGCTGGGACAGCGTCTCCTGTCCGGCATCCGGGACGAGAACGGCAAGCGGGAAATCCTCTCCACCAGCGGCGGCGAGTATGTCATCGTAGACTGCTGCAATGACCCACAGAAGCTGAAAGCCATCCAGCGCCGCATCCAGGCGCAGATGAATGGGCTGGATGTGTCTGCCGGGAAGGTGCATGGGCGCGTTCACTTTTTAGAGCGTTTTATGGGCTGGGTAAGAAAGGAGCGGTCAGATGGAGCAGCATGAGGAAATGCTGTCCCCGGAGGAACAGTACGCGCAGCTTGCGCCGACGCTGGACACAGACGGCTTCTCGTTGTATGCCGCCGCGGAAGAAGTCACCGGGCTCAAGGTCTATGAAGAATTTCCCTATGAGGATAACCATGGAATGTTTGAGATGGCAGACGGACACACGCTGCTGCGGTATCTGGAAGCGGCATACTTTGGGACCGTTACCTGGGAGATCGTCCCCGGCACGCCCTATGAGCGGGCGATTCTCGGTGAAGTGGATAAGACCACACCGGAGTATCGCACATTTTATCAAAAGATCTGCGCGGGTGCGGCAGCGCACATCAAAAAACGTATTGGGAAGGAGAGACAGAATGTGAAGAAACCGATCACAGAGATCAACAAAGAATCCTTCTGGGACCTGATCCATGAGGCAAAAATCGCCTGCGGGCAGGATATGGACGCCATGCTGGCCTATCTGAAAGACCGGCTGGTTTCTATGGGCCCCACGCAGGCACAGAATTTTCACGACATCATCCACGTCTATGAAGATCTCGCGGACAAGTTCGGCTTGTGGGACGCGGCAGGGATCATGAAAGAGTACGGCTGCAGCGATGACGGTTTTATCGATTTTCGCGCCTGGCTCATCGCACAGGGGCGCGAGGTCTATTTTGCCGCGCTGGCAGACCCGGACAGCCTTGCAGATGTCGTTCCCTACGGAGATTGCCGCTTTGAGCAGTTGAGCTATGTCGGGGACTATGCCTATGAGCAGCTCACCGGGAAAAGCGCCTATGATCAGACAGATTGGAGCGCATATGAAGCGCTTTTGATGAAGCTGGAACAAGATATCGTCTATAAGGACGGCATCGAGTTTCCCAGAGAGGGTGCGGATCTGAAGAAATATCTGCCCCGGCTCTGCGCGAAGCATCCGGAGTGGGACGGTCAAACGCGCTGGAATCTGCAGCTGAAGGAGATCCGGGATCTGATCCATGCCGGAAAGGACTATGACCGGTGCCAGACATCAAATAAGAAGAAACGCAGCCGTGGAGGTGAGGCAAGATGAGCGAGTCCATGATTGTTGGTGTCGACCACGGCTATGCCGCTATGAAAACGGCCCATTTCTCGTTCCCCTCCGGTCTGGTGGCATATGAGCATGAGCCGTATACGCTGAAGGACGTGCTGGAATACGGCGGAAAATTCTATGTGGTGGGCAGCGGGCGTCAGGCGCTTCAGAAGAATAAAACGCAGACAGAGGATTATTACCTCCTCACGCTGGCGGCCATCGCAAAGGAGCTCTCCTTCCGTCATGCGGAGCCTGCGGCAGAGATTCATCTGGCGGCCGGACTGCCCCTCACCAGCTTTGGGCGGGAGAAAAACGCATTCCGGGAGTATCTGCTCCGGGATGGGAAAACGGTGAATTTCCGCTATGAGGGACAGGAATACTCTATCGCCATCCGCAAGGTGTCCCTGTTCCCGCAGGGCTATGCCGCAGTTTTGACCCAGAGCATCCTGCTGGATGAGCCTTCTGTGATCGTGGCGGATATCGGTGGATGGACAGTGGATCTGATGCGCCTGGACAACCGTATCCCCAATGCATCGACCTGCCGCAGTCTGGAACTCGGTATGATCCGCTGTCTGGATGAGATCGGTGAGCAGATCCGCCGCACGCTGGGCCTGTCTATGACGGCGGCACAGATGGAAAGCGTGCTGCGCGGCGATGCTGTCCATATCAACGAGGATGCCAGAAAAATTATTGACCGGCAGGCAGACGCCTATGTCCATCGCCTGCTCTCCGCCATTACGGAGAGCGGACTGGATACCCGTGCCATGCCTGCTGTTTTTCTGGGCGGCGGCGCGGCGCTGCTGAAGCGGAATGTATCCGCTGCGGACGGCCTTTGCCGCCCAGTCATCCTTGACGATGTGTCCCTCAACGCCAAAGGCTATGAGCGGCTGGCAGAGCGGCTCACAAAGAACGATGAGCAGTAACAAAAAGCGGATCAATCTGTCCTTTTCCATGTCCTCACCCATACAGCGCAGGGCGTGGAAGAAGCTGACGGAGATCCCCGCAGGACAGCGCACCGCCGCGGTCTGCCGCATGGTCTGTGAGTATAAAGGGCAGCAGGAACTGCTGGACGCCGTTCGCCAGACCATTCGGCAGGAACTGCGGGGAGTGCAGCTCACCAAAGAAGAAGCGCAGGATAGCGGCAGAGCCGGGGATGTAGATGAAAGCGTCCTCGGCTTTTTGCTTGCCCTGCAGGAAGGAGATGAGATGACCTGATCCGATATTTTGATATGTTCGCCGGCATCGGCGGCTTCCGCACGGGATTGACCCGCGCGGGCGGTTTCCGGTGTGTAGGACACTGCGAGATCGACAAATACGCCAATGCCAGCTATGAGGCCATTTATGAGCCGGGAAAGGAGGAACGATATTATCACGATGCCACAAAAATCGACCCCGCAGACCTGCCGGACTTTGACCTTCTGTGCGGAGGATTCCCTTGTCAGACATTTTCAATCGCTGGCAGAAGAAAGGGCTTTGACGACACCCGCGGCACTCTCTTCTTTGAAATTGCCCGATTGGCTCAATCCAAACGACCTTCGTATCTTCTGCTCGAAAACGTTCCGGGACTGCTGTCGCATGACAAAGGCCGGACGTTTTCTGTCATCCTCGCCACGCTTAATGACCTGGGGTACCGCGTGGAATGGATGGTGCTTAACAGCAAACATTTTGGAGTCCCGCAATCCAGAAGGCGGCTGTTCCTTATCTGCTATCTTGATCCCCGATGCGCCGGAAAAATATTTCCTGTCTTCGGCACAGGTGGAAAAGCTCTTATACAAGTCCTCGGAGGCTCGCAAGGCTCCCGTGTCTACGACGCAAGCGGAATAGCCTGCACGCAGACTGCCGGCGCTGGAGGTGTGGGCGGCAAAACAGGATTGTATATCATTCCGCAGGACAGACCCTTTGTGGATCTATGTGCCGGGGAGGCGAGACAAACGGAGGCCGCCCGCTGTCTCACTGCCCGTTATGGTCAGACAACGCTGTCTAATCATAGAGCAGAACGTTCCGGCGTTCTGCTCATCAAGGAAGCCACGAAAAAAGGCTATAAAGAGGCGAATCCCGGTGACAGCGTCGATCTCGGCTTTTCCGGGAGCAATACCCGCCGTGGTCGTGTGGGACAGGATATCGCCCATACATTGGAGACGAGCTGCATCCAGGGCATCGTGGAACGTGGCGGACGCATCCGGCGTCTGATGCCGCGGGAGTGTCTGCGGCTGCAGGGCTTCGATGAGTGGCAGATCGACCGCATCCTCGCCATCCAGTCTGATGCACAGGCGTATAAGCAGGCAGGCAACAGCGTCACCGCCAATGTCATTGAAGCCATCGGGCGCCGTATCCGGGAGGTGGATGCGGAACTGAAAGCCGGTGCTGCCGCATGATCGGGCTGAAGGATCAGTGCTTCGGCGTGGAAGTTGAAATGACTGGCATCACCCGTGAGCAGGCGGCAACAGCGCTGGCCGCGTATTTTGCAACGGACGCCCGCTATGTGGGCGGCGCTTACGATAAATGGTGTGTGACGGATCGGGACGGCAAAGAGTGGACGGTCATGAGTGACTCCAGCATCCACGGGGAGCAGAAGATCGGCAGCGGCTATCGTGCAACGGGTGACTACAGATACCGCGTGGAGATGGTAACGCCAAAGCTCACCTATGCGGAACTGCCCAAGCTGCAGGAATGTGTCCGGCAGGTACGCCACGCAGGAGCCAAGGCCAACAGCTCCTGCGGCATCCATGTCCATGTGGACGCAGCCAATCATAACAGGCAGAGTCTGAAAAATCTCATCGGCATCATGTACTCCAAGGAGGATATCCTGTTCAAAGCGCTGCAGGTCAATGAAAGCCGGGCGTCCCGCTGGTGTCAGAAGGTGCGGGAACCCATGCTGAAGCAGGCACGCAGGCTCTCGTCGGATGAGACAAGGGATCTGACGCAGCTGGAGAATATTTGGTATGAGGGAGATAACGGCAGCGCAGACCATTATAACTGGACCCGCTATTACGCACTGAATCTGCATTCGGTCTTTTACCGGGGGACGGTGGAATGGCGCTGTTTCAATTCCACACTCCACGCGGGAAAAGTTGCTGCCTATGTGAATCTGTGCCTTGCCATCTCCTCCCAGGCTATCGCCCAGCGCAGCACGGTCATGCGCAAGACCCACAGTGACAATGAACTGTTCACCTTCCGGGTCTGGTTGGTGCGGTTGGGGCTCAACGGCGAGGAATTCAAGCATACCCGTGACCACCTGTTGGCAAATCTGGACGGTGATCGGGCGTGGCGTTTCGATAAGGACAGCTATGCAGTCAACAAAAAGAAGAAAAAATCCAGAGAAATGGAGAGGTGAAGCCCTTGAAGATTCAAATTGAAGATACCGTGTACGAAGGAACCGCAGCCGGGATCATGGAACAGCTTCGGGATCTCAGCTTTGATCCCACAGAGTTCCCGGATGTGGAGACCTACATCTGGTTTGTACAGAATAATGTCATCCGCACCACGGGAATGGACTGTCCGCTGCCGGATGGCGATGCGGAGACACAGGCGGCAGCCCTGCTCCGTCATCTGGAACGCTTTGGCGCTCTGACGATGCTGGAGGTGTGATATGGAGGAAAACCTGTATTTTGCCTACGGCAGCAACCTTGATCTGGAGCAGATGGCGCAGCGCTGTCCGGACGCCGAGATCGTGGGGCCGGTCAGGCTGGAAAACTACGAACTGCGGTTCCGCGGCAGCGGCTTTGCTACCGTTGCGCCGAAAAAAGGCAGTACTGTCCACGGACTGGTGTGGAAGCTCACGCCAAACTGCGAACAGTCTCTGGACCGCTATGAGGGGTATCCCCGCCACTACACGAAAGAAACCGTGACTGTTAAAGACGCGGCCGGTGCAGAGGTCCCAGTCATGGTTTATATCATGGCAGAGCCGTATTGCCGCCAGCCTGCACTGCCGTCCCCATATTATTACCGCGTGATCCAGCGAGGCTTTGAAGCCAACGGCCTGCCGGTGGAGTCATTACAGGCTGCGTGGGACAGGACCGTTGACGAGGTGTTCTCCGGAAAGCTGGATAAGCCGAGGAATAAGAAATCGGAACGACGCAAAGAGCCGGAACGGTAATGGCTCTGCCGCAGCAGAAAAAAATAGCCTGTTTGCAATTTCCGCCGCGTGTGTTACAATATCCCCTGTTTGTGAAAGGGGGGCGGATATGTTTTACACGATGGAGGAAGCCGCTGTCCTCGGCGGCTTTCTGGAACTGTATCTGGAACGGGACAGCGTGGACCCGGCCGTGCGGGAACGGCACCGGAAATTCCGGCAGGGGCTGCTGGGCGGCGCACTGGAACGGGCCGATTATGAATGGGCGGCTGCAGCACTGGGATTCCTGCGCCCCCAATGGTGGCAGGAGCATGAAGATCATCGGGCGTTGGAAAATGCCCTGCTGAAGACCCGGACGCTGGCATCCAAAAAAGAATAAGAATCACCATTTGCGGCAACGGCAGTGCAAACTGCTGCTGCCGCTTTTCTTTTGGGAAGGAGGAACCCATATCAGCACAGAAAAAATGAAAGTCCTTGTGGTGCGCCCCATGGAACTGCCTGCGGTGCAGGAGATCGACCACACCCTTTCTGCCATGCAGGAACTGGTAGGCGGCACCATTCAGGCAGTTTACCCCTTCGATGACCCGGTGGCGCTTGTCTGTAATGACGAGGGCAAGCTGCTGGGCCTGCCGTGGAACCGCGCCCTGACCGATGATCACGGTGTGCCGTATGACATTGTCTGCGGCACATTTTTTGTTGCCGGTCTTAAAGAGGATGATTTTGCCTCGCTGACGGAGCAGCAGATCGAAAAGTACAAGGACAAATACAGCAACGAAATGATCCTCTCTGTTCCGAAACAGCCGGAGGCACATAAGAAACCGATGAAAAAGGAGAAACATGAATATGAAAGATAACTGCATTCTGACCGCTGAGTCAGTCACCGAGGGACATCCTGACAAGCTCTGCGACACCATCGCGGACGCGGTGGTAGATGCCTGTCTTACGCAGGACGCCGCTGCCCGCGTTGCCTGCGAGGTCATGGCCACAGCCGGAAAGATCATCGCCGCAGGCGAGATCACGGCAGCGAAGATTCCGGATATCCCTGCCATTATTTGCAGGACGGTGCGGGAAGCCGGATACGGCGGCAGCGACTATGAGGTGGAGGCCATCACCCATGAGCAGAGTCCCGACATTGCGGAAGCTGTGTGCGGCGGCACGGAGACCGGTGCAGGAGATCAGGGAATCCTGTACGGCTTTGCCTGCGATGAAACAAAGGAGCTGCTGCCTCTGCCTGTGGTGCTGGCCCATCGACTGACCCGCCTGTTGACCGATACCCGCAGGCAGGGCATCATCCCCGGCCTGCGTCCGGACGGCAAGGCGCAGGTGTCTGTGGAATACCGCTCTGGAGTCCCGTGCCGCGTTGCCGCAGTGGTGGTATCCTGCCAGCATGAGGAGGAACTGCCCCTGCCGGAACTGCGCCGGGACATCCTGCGCCATGTGATCCGACCCGCCATGCAGGAACTTCCGCTGGACGAGCATACCGAAGTGCTGGTCAATCCCTCCGGTCGATTTGTCCAGGGCGGTTTTGAAGCGGACACCGGACTCACCGGACGCAAGCTGATGGTGGATACCTACGGCGGCCTCGCCCCTCATGGCGGCGGCGCGCTGTCCGGCAAGGATGGAACGAAGGTGGACCGCAGCGGCGCGTACATGGCCCGTTACATTGCCAAGAATATCGTAGCGGCAGGACTGGCCAAGCGCTGCACCATCAGCCTTGCCTATGCCATCGGCAAGGCACAGCCTGTGGCGGTGACGGTGGATACGGAGCATACCGGCATCTATTCCGATGATGTGCTGGAGCAGGCTGTCCGCACGGTATTCAACCTGACGCCGGACGGCATGATCGGAACGCTGGGACTGGATCAGCCCATGTTCCAAAAGTTCTGCAATTACGGACACTTCACCCATGCGGACGCGCCCTGGGAGCGCACGGATATGACAGAGGTGCTGGAATGTGCCTGTCGTGCCAAGGACATGGGCGTATCGGACCGATAACAGAAAAGGCCCGCGAGAGATGGTCTCTCGCGGGCGTGTTATCACTGCACGGAATCCTTGAATGCCTTGCCGGGCTTGAAAGCCGGCGCCTTGGAAGCGGGGATTTCAATGGTGGCTCCGGTGGCGGGATTTTTGCCGGTGCGGGCGGCGCGCTCCTTCACCTCGAAGGTGCCAAAGCCCAGCAACTGTACCTTGTCGCCGGACTTCAACGCAGTCTGCAGCGTGTCGACAAACGCATTCAGAGCGGTGTCGCAGTCCTTCTTGGTCAGGCCGCTGGCTTCCGCCATGGCGGTGATCAGTTCTGTTTTATTCATCGTATTTCGTCTCCTTCATATCTAAAATGACTGGAAATGATATGCGCCATTATAGCAGACTCCCCACCTGCTGACAATACTGCCAGCAAAAACAGAATCAGAGAGGATGATCATGATTTCAAAAGAAAAGAAGAAAACCATGCATATCGCGTCCTGCTCCTTCGGCAAAGACAGCCTTGCCACGATCCTGCTGGCGCTGGAGCACGGGGAACCGCTGGATGAAGCGGTCTACTGTGAGGTGATGTTCGATAAAAGGACCTCCGGCGAGGTGCCGGAGCATCGGGCATTCATCTATGAGACTGCGCTCCCCAGACTGGAACGGTTGGGCATCCCGGTCCGTGTGCTGCGTTCGGATAAGACCTATCTGGACCTGTTTGCCGGAGTCATTACCCGCGGTCCGAAAAAAGGACTTCGACGCGGATTCCCTCTGTGCGGGCATTGCTACGTTCAGCGGGACTGCAAACTCCGTCCCATCCGCCGGTATAACAGGACTCTGACGCCGGATACTGTGCAGTATGTGGGCATCGCCAGCGATGAGCCGGTGCGCTTGCATCGCTTGCAGGGAAATCAGGTGTCCCTGCTGGAAAAATATCACTACACCGAAGAGGATGCAAAGCAGCTCTGCCAAACGGCAGGGCTGCTTTCACCTGTCTATGCGTTCACAGACCGTGGCGGCTGCTGGTTCTGCCCGAATGCCAAGCGGAAGGAACTGCGGCACCTTTATGACCACCATCCGGAGCTGTGGGCAAGAATGCTGGAGCTGCAGGCCATGCCGGGAAAGGTGTCCGAGAAATTCAACCGCACGGAGCGCTTTTCCGACATCGATGCGGCATTCCGAAAAGAAGATGCCCTGTGCCCAAAAGCGGCATAAAAAAGGAAAAGGAGATGAGAACCATCAGCAATCAAAAATATGAGATCACAGACATGGCCCATGAGGAATATCCGTTCCTGCACCGCATCCGCGCGCTGCGGGACATCTGCGGCGAGATCCGCGCAGGCGACATAGGCGGTTTCGTGGAAAGCGAAAGCAACCTGTCCGCGGAGCCGGGAGACTGCGCATGGATCTTCGATGACGCCATTGCAGCGGGTGACGCCTATGTGGATCGGGACGCCTGTCTGCGGGGCGACGCCATTGCCTGTGGCAGCGCCTATGTTTCCAAAGGCAGCGTGATGAGCGGCCACAGCCGCGCCGAGGACAACGCCTATCTCCGCGGGGCCTCCATGACCGGAAAAGCGCTGGCTTCCGGAAACGCGCAGATCATTCACGATCCCCATACGATGGGGACTCCCATCCTGTCCGGCAACTGCAAGGTGTATGGCACGGTGCAGGGGGATATCCGCATCACCGGTTCTGCCGTGATCCTGCCCTGCGAGGAAGTCCGCAACGATACAAGGGATACCTTTGTCCTGAGCGGCAAGAGCCGCAGCGTGATCCGCGGTATCGGGCGTGAGACCTTGAAACCTCTGCAAAAAGAAGTAAGTCCCATGAAAACAAAAACGCCAAAGAAACGAGGTGTGGAGCGATGACCGTGTATGAGCAGGAGCTGCGAAAGCTGTTTGAACACAGCGATCTCGTGGATCGGCCTCAATTCTCCGGGCGTGTGTGCGTGGGAGATCTCGGAAAGGACCTGCGTGTACGGGCGGAGTTTCTCTCTACCCATATCTCCAGTCAATATGACGCCATCCGCCTCACGGTGCTCAACCGCACGGAGGGCGTGGTGGACCGGACGCTGCTGCGCTTTCAGGATGTCTGGGGTAAAAAGCAGGTGCCGAACAATCCCAACTTCCGCAGCGGCGTCATTCCCCACCTGTGGGATGACTACGGAAAAGTGGAATGGTACGCCTATCATCCCACTGCCGCGGACTATGCCGCTCTGCGGGATGCCGTCGGACAGTATCTGTCCGCATTCCGGGAGCGCACGCCGGAGCTGGAACGGAGCGGCCCCAAGCTGGTCTATATCTGTGCTCCGCTGCGGGGCGATGTGACAAACAATGTGGAGTTTGCGCGGCAGAAAGCGCAGGAGGTGTTTGCGGAGGGAAATATCCCTATCTGTCCGCATCTGCTGTTCCCGCCTGTCGCAGATCCCGCCGATCCCGCCCAGGACGAGAAAGCCAGGGCGATGGGACTGCGCCTGCTGGAATCCTGCCAGCAGATGAATGTGTACGGTCCGGTCTGGACGGATGGGATGTGGCAGGAGATCTATAAAGCCGGTGAGCTGGGCATCCCCGTGTTGACGGATCAGAAAACCATTGGCCGGACGCCGCCTGCACGGCATCCCAAAAGAAAGGAGAGATAAATGCCAATTGAGAGGATCACCGCGGATGATCTGCGGGATATGGAGCATCAGGAGGGACTGGTGCTGCAGGGCTGCGGCGGCGAGGCGCAGGAGTGGCTGGATGGCATCAATGACCTGCTGACGCAGGACGGCATCCTGCAGAATGGCAGCCGCTTTGAGACGGTCAAGGTTTTCCAGCACGATGGACTCACCAATCTGCTGTTCCCCTTCGAGAACATTCAGGTGGATATGGGGAAGCTGGCGATGTGGCGTTTGCAGACCCACGGCGCATTCGGCGGCACATGGCTTTCTGACTATGTGCCCAACAGGCTGGGCGGGTTTCGCTCCGCCCGGCAGGAGAAACCCCGCCCTCTCTGCCCTCTGCTGGGGCAGGACGGCAACATCTTCCATCTGATGGGTATTGCCGCCAGAGTTCTTCGGCAGAATGGCATGGCGGCAGAAGCAAAGGAAATGCAGACCCGCATCATGGGCGGAGCGTGCCACAGCTACGAGGAAGCACTGGGAATCATCAGCGAATATGTGGAGACGGAGCTGTCTCCGCCCCGCGAAAATCGAACAAAAAAGAAGGAGAAGCATGAGCATGAGCGATAATCAGAAATGGAGCATCCTCCAGGGGGATGCCCTGAAGGTGCTGGGGACCTTTGCCCCCAACACCTTTGACGCGGTCATCACCGATCCGCCCTATGCGTCCGGTGGGCGCACCCAGGCGGAGAAAAACAAATCCACAGCCAGGAAGTATTCCAGCATGGGCGAGAACGCACCGCCCCCTTTCGATGGGGACGCCAAGGACCAGCGCTCCTGGACCCGCTGGGCGGCGGAGTGGTTGTATGAAGCGCGAAAGGTATGCAAGAGCGGTGCGCCGGTATGTATGTTTATCGACTGGCGGCAGCTTCCCGCGGCGACAGACGCTCTCCAGTGGGCCGGTTGGATCTGGCGAGGCACCGCTGTCTGGGATAAGGGCAACAGCCGCCCGCAGAAGGGGCGCTTCCGTCAGCAGGCGGAGTATATCGTCTGGGGCTCCAACGGCGATATGCCTATCAGCCGCCCGGTCCCGTGTCTGCCGGGGGTGTTCAAATACGGCAATCCCCAGAGCCGCATCCATCTGACGGAGAAGCCGCTGCAGCTGATGCGGGACATCGTGAAGATCACGGAACCGGGCGGGCATATTCTGGACCCCTTTGCCGGCAGCGGTACCACGGTGCTGGCGGCTGTGCAGGAGGGCTATACCGCCACCGGCATCGAAGTCACAGACACCTATGCGGAGCTGGCACGGGAACGTATTCGGAAGGAACTGGCGTGCGCCGCCTGAGCCTGCGCTGTGTGGCAACAGCACTTGCTATGCGCCTCTTGAGGCACTCTTTGTAGAGGAACAGACGAGCTATTATCAACAGGTAGAAGGATTCGTCCTTCCCTTCGACGCAGCTCAAACTACTGCACGAAACAGCAGGCAGAAAACGGAAGAGATCGAGCGTTGAGTCAATATTTGAACGGGCAGGGTGTCATCAAGACACCCTGCCGTTTCTATTTTGGGTGTTACATTGACACCCTGTGCGGAAGGACCCTGCGAAACCGGATGTCTGGCGCTGCTGCCAGACATTTCTTTTTTCTGGAAAAGGTGCGGACCGGGTCCGCCTGTATTGGGATCAACCTACCTCTCAAAAAACGCCCCGCCGACGGCGGGGAACAGCCAACGCCGCCGTGGGCGGCGCTGGCGCAAGCATCGCGCAAATGTACATTTGCACAGCTTGCCGAGGATACCCCGGTCCCCAATGCCGCCTGCGGGCGGAAAACTTGCGGCTATACGCCGCAGGAAGGAGAAAAATGTGAATGAGAACAAGAAAGAACACCATCTGCACATCGTACTGACAACACAGCAGTATCAGCTGCTGTGCTGTCAGGCCAAAGAGTGCAGGCTGACAAAACGGGCATATCTTGCACGGCTTATTGAGGGACGACCGGTCAAAGCCCGCCCTACAAAAGAAATTAAAGAGCTCCGGACGGAAATACATCATATCGGCAACAACATCAACCAGATTGCCCGCAGCGTCAATGCCGGAATTGCGAAGCCGGAGGATGCCGAACGGGGACTCTATCTTCTGGATCAGGTATATGAGCTTATGTTCCGGATAGCGAATAAGTAATGGCTGTTACGAAAATCCTGCCTCGTAACGGCGGCTTAAAAGAAGCCATTGATTATGTCCTGAACGGTGACAAAACGGATGGGCATATTTTAACAGCACATTTTAATTGCGATCCAGGGAGAGAGTACCGCGAGATGATGAAAACAAAGCTGGAAACCGGACGATTGGATAAGCGTCAATGCTATCACATCATTCAATCGTTCAAGCCTGGTGAAATCACACCTGAACTTGCTTTAGAAATTGCTAAAGCATTCGCGCAGGAACACTTGGACGGCTTTGAGGTTGTGATTGGGACCCATGTAGACCGGCATCATATCCATTCGCATATTGTATTTAATTCGGTGAATGCAGATACCGGCGAAAAGTATCACAGTACGCAGCAAAGCTACTACCAGCAGATCCGTGCCATTTCAGACCGACTCTGCCGGGAGCATGGATTGTCCGTCATCGTGCAGGGCGCGCCTGCCAGGTCGGTCAGCTACATTGAGTGGCTGCGCCAGTCCAGGGGGCAGCCCACCTTCCGTTCCATGCTGGAGGCAGATCTGCGGGATGCCATCCGGGACGCCAACGACCTCGGCCACTTCTTCCTGCTCATGGAGCATAAGGGGTATGAGATCCATCATGGCGGCAGGCTCGGTTTCCGCCTGCGTGGACAGGAGCGATTTCAGTACCCCGGCAGGCGAGATCCGCTGTTCACAGAGGACGGAATCCGTGCTGCCATCCAGGGCAACCTGGAACAGATCGAAGCGGGACTGCGGCCTGTCTTGCCTGCGCGGCCGGCATATCAGCCGTACCGGAAGCATCCCAGATACAGCGGTTTTCTCGCCCTCTATGTCCATTATCTCTATCTGCTGGGCAAGATCGAAAAGCGGCAGTATCCGCCCCGCATGACGCCGCATCTGCGGCAGGCGGTCATGCGCTTTGAACGGTATCAGGCACAGTTCGCGTTCCTGCGGGAAAATGACATCACAACGCCTGCTGACATGGCGGCATTCGAACAACGCACAGAGGAAACGCTGGGCAGATTGACAAAGCAGCGGACCCTCCTCAATGTGCGGAAGAAGAAACGCCAGCCGCTCTACGCGGCGCTGGCAGATGCGGAGGCACTGGAACCCAGCAGGGCGTTATACGAGGAAGGGCTCACCGGCATGGAGCAGGAGTTTGAGCAGTACATGAAAGCCGTGAAGCTGCTGGAGGACAGCGGCATTCCACAGGAGGTGCTGAAGAAAGAAAAGGCAGAACTGTATGAGCAGCTCTCAGAGGTGAATCGGAAGATCCGGGCGGAACGGGAAAAGCTGAAGCTCTGCCGGGAGATCTGCCGGCAGACGCCTGTAATGGAGCAGGACATCCAGAAAACAGAAGAACACCAGAAGGAGGTGCGGGAACATGAACATCGGAGGCGGTGAAGCGGCGGACCAGCTGGTACGCATGATGCTCTCCGGCAGCGAGGTCGCTGTCCGGCTGAGCGGCTCCGCCATTAAAAATGTACTGGCGCTCACCATGGCGCTGGCGAAAAAACACAAGACCATTTCCGGCAAAGTCAATCTGGCAAAGATGCTGAAGGAGACCCGCGATGTGCGGCGGTTCGCCATGTCTCCGGAGCAGTATCAGCAATTCAGGCAGCGGGCAGGAAAACAGAAGATCCTGTTCTCTGCCATCCGTGATTCGGATAACAAGGGAAAAGTCGTGGATGTGATCATGCCGGTAACGGAGATCGACCGCGCCAATATGATCTTTGAGCGCATCCGATATACCGGGCAGCCGGAACAGGCGCGGCAGGATGCCCCCTCTAAGGAGCAGGAAGCCCGTGTGGGACAGGAGACGCCGCAGCGCGAACAGCAACGCCCTCGGCAGGGGGAAACGCCTGTGACACCGCCTGTGGGCAAGCGGCAGGAGGTGGCGCCAAAAAAAGAATCTCGGTCGGGAACAGACTTGCCAGATACCAAAGGCAGATCGACCTCATCCAGCGGCAGGGAAACGGCTGCCGGGACGATGACGAGTGAGCGGCCTTCGGTTCTGGAACGGCTGAAAGGCTATCAGGCGCAGCTGGATACCCGGCAGAAGTCTGCCCCGGCCAAAGAAAAGATCCATCAAAAAGCACGACCGGACAGAACAAAGTAAGAAAGCCGTTTCGTCAGCAAGGCCGGCAGAGTGGAATACTCTGCCGGCCTCGTATTTTTTATGCAGGAGGTGATGCGGCTGAAAAAGACATCCCAAACATCGGATCTGGTACTTGCGCTGTTCCTCTATATCCCTGTGATATGGGCGGCGCTGCTGATTGCCCAGTCCCTTGGCGGCGGTCTGCCGGAGCTGCTATCAAACTTAACTGCCGCGCTGGAACAACCCTTCCAGATTCAATGGACAGACAAGAGCCTGTTCTCCATTCTCGTCTGCACCGGCGCATATCTCATGGGGCTGTGTCTCTATGCTTCCGGACAGGGCAGGACACGGGACGGAGAGGAACACGGCTCCGCCGCATGGGGCTCGCCCCGGCAGCTCAACGCGCAGTTCCGTCAAAAGGAGAACAAGATCCTCACCCGCCATGTGCGGCTGGGGCTGGATACCCACAAGCACCGGCGCTCACTGAATGTGCTGGTCATTGGCGGCAGCGGCGCCGCCAAGACGCGCGGCTATGTCAAGCCCAACATTCTGGAAGCAAACAGCAACTATGTGATCACGGACCCGAAGATGGAGGTGCTGACCGCCACCGGAGGGTATCTGAAACGGCAGGGATACGACATCCGAGTGCTGAATCTGGTAGATCTGTCGCAGTCGGACGGCTATAACCCGTTCCGCTATCTGCGGGATGAAAAGGACGCGCTGAAGCTGGTGAACACGCTGATCCAGGCAACGACGCCCAAGGGCAGTCACGAGTCCGATCCGTTCTGGTCAAAGTCCGAGACAGCACTGCTGCAGGCCATCATCCTCATGCTGTTCCAGGAAGCGCCGGAATATGAGCAGAATTTTTCAATGGTGCTGCGTGTGCTGGAATATGCCGAAGTGAAGGAGGACGATGACGAGTATGTCTCCCCGCTGGATCTGCTGTTCCGGGCAATGGAGTATGAGAACCCGGAAAGTGTTGCCCTGCGGCAATATAAGGTTTTCAAGCAGGCGGCGGGCAAGACGGCAAAATCGATTCTGGTGTCTGCCGCTGTGCGGCTGGCGCCCTTCAATCTGCCGCAGATCAAAGCTGTCACCGACCATGATGACATGGATCTCTACACGCTGGGAGAGCGAAAGTGCGCTCTGTACGCCGTCATCCCGGATAATGATACGACCTTTACTTTTTTAGTGAGTCTTCTGTACTCCCAGATCTTCCAGACCCTTTACTACTGCGCAGACCAGATCCATCACGGAGCCTTGCCCTGCCATGTGCATTTCATCTTGGATGAAGCGCCATCGGTCAATCTGCCGGGGCTGCCGCGGGAGCTTGCGACCATGCGCTCACGCAACATCTCCTGCAGCACCATCATCCAGAACATGGCGCAGATCAAGGAGCTGTATAAGGACTCATGGGAAACCATCCCCGGCAACTCGGATACCCTTCTTTACCTCGGCGGTAACGAGAGCAGTACCCACAAGTACATTTCGGAGGCCCTGGGCAAGTCCACCATCGACACCAAGACCCATGGGCAGACGAAGGGGCGCTCCGGTTCCTACTCCACCAACTTCCAGATGAGCGGCAGAGAACTGCTGACGCCGGACGAGGTACGGATGCTGGATAACCGGTATTGTATTCTGTTCATCCGCGGCACACGGCCGGTGATGGACGAAAAGTATGAGCTCATGGAGCATCCCGCCATCCGCTATACGATGGATGGCGGCGGACCGCCCTACATCCACCACGGGACGGCGGAGCCTCCTATTCCGGGAGAGCCGCTGTTCCAGATTGATTTTGACAATGAAAAGGAGAATGCTGCAGCATGAAACATGATTTGAACAACAAATATTTCGAGAGAAAGGCAAAGCGCGTCTATTCCGTGTTTGCCTGCGTTACTCTGCTTCTGGTCGCCACCGCAGTGCCTGCGCTGGCGGCAGATGACCCGCTGACGGTGGTCAACAACCTGTCTGATTTTATTTTCTCGCTGATCCGCGCCATTGGCCTCATCCTGCTGGGCTTCGGTATTTTGCAGGTGGGCCTGTCTCTCAAGAGCCATGACCCCTCCCAGCGCGCCAACGGTATGCTGACGGTGGCAGGCGGTATCGTCATTACCTTTACTAAGGAGATCCTCTCCCTCATCACCGGCTGAAAAACGCGGCAGGGTGAACGGCATGATACCGTTCACCCTGTTCTTCCCGTAGGAGGTGATTTTGAATGGGAAGTGGAAACTGGATCGTAGACAATTTGAACTCTGCGCTGGAAATGTGGAACGGAAGGCTGGCAGAGATCTGGCAGCTCATCAGCACCTCGCCGGAGTCCTTTAAGGGCGGCGGTGTCTGGAATGTCATCGTGAATATCAACGATGGATTGAAGGCTGTGGGGTATGCGTTGTTGGTGCTGTTTTTCGTAATGGGCGTGGTCAAGACCTGCGGCAGCTTTACCGAGATGAAGAAGCCGGAAGTGGCCTTCAAATGCTTCATCCGCTTTGTGCTGGCGCAGGCGGCGGTATCGTGGGGCATGGAGCTGATGACTGGCGCGTTTCGCGTTGCCCAGGGCATGGTGACGACCATCATGGATTCCTCCGGGCTGACGGCGATGTCTGCCACCACATTACCGGATGAACTGGTGAGTGTCATCGAGGATGTGGGTTTTATCGACTCCATCCCCCTTTGGGCGGTGACGCTGCTGGGCTCACTCTTTATCTGGGTGCTGTCCCTTGTCATGATACTGACGGTGTATAGCCGTTTTTTTAAGCTCTATATCGCGGCGGCTATCGCGCCTGTGCCCTTGGCCAGCTTTGCGGGCCAGCCCTCCAGCAGTATTGGCATAGCCTTTTTGAAAAGTTATGCCGCCATCTGTCTGGAGGGCTGTGTCATCGTATTGGCTTGTGTGATCTTCTCTGCCTTTGCCTCGTCCCCGCCCGCCATCGCGGACGATACGCTGGCCGCAGCCACCATCGTGTGGAACTATGTAGGCGAACTGATCTTCAATATGCTGGTGCTGGTGGGCGCGATCAAGATGAGCGACCGCATCATCCGGGAGCTGATGGGCCTTGGCTGATTCAGCGCCACAGACCCTCCGTGCTGACGGTATCCTCACCGCGCTCTCTGGCTTTGCGAACACGGTAGGAGAAATACTCCATAGCGGCAGCGTCATCCCGCGCCTGCATAACAAGATCGCAGGCAAAGCGGATCAGCGAAAGCAGCCAGGACAGTACTACCAGCCCTACAAGGGCGAACAGGATGCGGTCTGCCAGCACGGTATGGGCGCGATACCAACCGTGGAACACTGTCAGCATGGACACGGTGTACAGCAGCGGGATGGTCATCCGCGTCAGCGCGGCCAGCCGGGAGAGAAGCGCCAGGACGCCAAGCCCGGCGATCATCAGAAAAGCGATCATGTGTCACGACCTCCTTCATCGGGTTTGTGGCATAGTACCATGACTGCACAGACAAAGCAAGAGTCTGTTCAGCAAAACTCAGAAAAAACTCGGAGGTGATCCATTGGAGGTCCGCATCAACAAAGAAGTACGAAATTACCAGGAGAGTCTATTCTTCGGGCTGTCCCTGCGGCAGTTGCTGTTCGCACTGCTGGCGGTCGCCGTGGCAGTGGGCGTATATTTCGGCCTGCGCCCTGTGCTGGGGAATGGGGAGATCGGCTGGGTCTGTGTGCTTGCAGCCTTTCCCTTTGCCCTGGGCGGCTTTTTTCAGTATAACGGCATGACGCTGGAACGCTTTCTGCTCGCGTATATCCGCTCGGAATTCCTGTTTCCCCGCAGACTCGTGTTCAAATCGGACAACATATACGCCAAAGCTCTGGAAAATTCAACAATAAAGGAGGCTCTCAAACTTGATTAAAACTCTGCAAAATACACTGAAGCAGGACAAAGAAAGATTTACGGTTCCGAAATCTGTACAGGACATCATCCCCATCCGCCGCATCTGGCCGGATGGGGTCTTTCAATTTGGCAGCAAGTATTCTAAAACACTGCGTTTTAGCGACATCAATTATGCCATTGCCTCGAAAGAGGATAAGACAGCCATGTTTCTCAGCTATTCCGAGCTGCTGAACGCACTGGACACCGGCTCCACCACGAAGATCACCATCAACAATAAGCGCCTGGACCGGCGCAATTTTGAGCAGGAGATCCTCATCCCGCCCAAGGGAGATAATCTGGACGGCGGACGCAAGGAATACAACGCCATGCTGCTGGATAAGGTTACCGATTCATCCAACAGCGTGGTGCAGGAGCGCTACATCACCCTGTCCGTCCACAAGAAAAATGTAGAGGAGGCCCGCGCATTTTTTGACCGCACGGTCCATGACGCCTCTTCCCGTCTGAACCACATGGACTCCCACTGCGAGGAGATGGATGCGGCAGACCGCCTCCATATCCTGCATGATTTCTACCGTGTGGGTGAGGAAAGCGAGTTCCGCTTTGACCTCCGGGAGAACATGAAAAATGGGCGCTCCTTCAAGGACGCCATCTGCCCGGACAGCATGGAATTCAAAAAGGATCATTTTATCATGGGCGGTAAGTATGGCCGGGTACTGTTTCTGAAGGAGTATGCCAGCTATATCAAGGATTCCATGATCAATGAGCTTACCAGCCTGAACCGCAGTCTCATGCTGTCCATTGACATCATCCCTGTCCCTACCGATGAGGCGGTGCGGGAGATGCAGAACCGCCTGCTGGGTGTGGAGACCAATGTGACCAACTGGCAGCGCCGGCAGAACGCTAACAATAACTTTTCTGCCGTTGTCCCCTACGATCTGGAGCAGCAGCGCAAGGAGACCCGCGAGATGCTGGACGATCTCACCACCCGCGACCAGCGGATGATGTTTGCCGTGGTGACGCTGGTGCATCTGGCAGACAGCAAGGAAGAACTGGACAGTGATACGGAAACGCTCCAGTCCATTGCCCGCAAGCACCTCTGTCAGCTCACGACACTGAACTGGCAGCAGGCGGACGGGCTGGTGACGGCGCTGCCGCTGGGCCTGCGCCGCATCGATGCTCTGCGTACTCTGACCACGGAAGCGCTGGCTGTTCTCATGCCCTTTAAGGCCCAGGAGATCTGGGACCGGGGCGGCGTGTACTACGGGCAGAACGCCATCAGCAAAAATCTCATCGTGGCGGACCGCAGGCAGCTTCTCAACGGCAACGCATTCATTCTCGGCGTCTCCGGCTCCGGTAAATCCTTCAGCGCCAAGAAGGAGATGGTGTCACTGGCGCTGTCCACGCAGGACGATATCATCGTCATCGATCCGGAATCGGAGTACCGCCCCCTCATCGAAGGACTGGGCGGCCAGGTCATCAACATCTCCGCCACATCACCCAACCATATCAACGCCATGGATATGGAGCAGGGCTATGGGGACGGAGAGAACCCCGTGGTGCTGAAATCCGAGTTCCTGCTCTCCCTCTGTGAACAGCTCATTGGGGCAGGCAAGCTGTCTGCCAAGGAAAAATCCGTCATCGACCGCTGCACCGCGCAGGTGTACCGGGACTATATCCGCAGCGGCTATCACGGCGCGGTCCCCACCTTGCAGGACTTCCACGCCGAGCTGCTCCGCCAGCCGGAAAAGGAAGCACAGGATGTGGCGCTGGCCATTGAGCTGTTTACAGACGGCAGTCTCAACACCTTTGCCAAGCCCACCAATGTGGACACCAATGCCCGCATCCTCTGTTACGATATCCGGGATCTGGGCAAGCAGCTTCTGCCGGTAGGAATGCTGGTGGTGCTGGACAGCATCTTCAACCGCATCATCCGCAACCGTGGGCTGAAGCGCAACACCTGGATCTATATTGATGAGATCTACCTGCTGTTCCAGCATGAGTACAGCGCCAATTTCCTGTTCACTCTGTGGAAACGAATGCGAAAATACCAGGCCTGCGGAACGGGGATCAGTCAGAATATCGAAGACCTGCTGCAGTCCCACACGGCCCGCACCATGCTGGCGAACTCTGAATTTCTCATCATGCTGAACCAGGCGGCCACAGACCGGGAGGAACTGGCACGCCTGCTGAACATCTCGGATAATCAGCTCTCCTACATCACCAATGTGGACTCCGGGCGGGGGCTCATCAAGTGCGGCAGCGCCATCGTGCCTTTCGTGGACAGCTTTCCCCGCCACACCAGGCTGTATCAGATGATGACGACCCGCCCCTCCGACCTTATTGCGTGATGTGCTATGAAAAAAATCAAAGAAAAACCCACGCTCTCTGAACGCATCAAGGAAAAGGCGGTATCGACCCCCAGAGAACTGCTGCACAGAGGTCTGGACGACGGCTCTGAGCGGCTGCGGACGCAGCTGCGGGATACGGCCCAGCACGGGCAGGCAGACGAGTACGGCGGCGACACCATTGAGGATACCGCCGCCCGCGGCCTGCGTCGGGCAGAAAAGGAACTCACCCGGCAGCGGAAGAAGAGACCGCAGGAGCAGCCGCCGGAGGGCGGCGCTCCTGCTGCCGATGCCACAGAGCAGAAGTATTCTGCTATCAAGGGAAAAGATACCACTTCTGCCGGGTCGCAGCCGCAGAGCGCTGCGGAGCGTGGACGGCAGCAGGCGCGCCAGAACGCCGCGCAAAAGGCCGCCAAGGTCAAGGCAAAAGATACTTATATCGGCGCACAGACAGAGACACAGGTCACAGTGGCAGCGGAACCGCAGCGGCAGGGGCAGAGAGTATTCATGGAGGAACGCGGGCGCAAAGCTGCCCGATGGCAGGCAGAGCAAAAGCGAGCCGTATCGCGCCGCCGAATCAAGACGGCACAAGCCTTACATTCAGACAGGGACGGCAGCGCCATGCCGGACAGAATGCGTTCGGAGCAGATACCGCACATCAAAAAACGGGCTGAAACCAGCTTGCCCAAACCAGCGAGGAAAAAGCACTTGCCGATGGAGCGTGACATCGTCTCTGTTTCGCCGCGTTCTAAGAAGATAGCTGATACAGCGAAAACTTTGGAGTCTGCACAGAAGCAGGCGGTCATGCTGCAAAGCAGCGCCCGCACCGCACGGGAAGCAGCGGTGCAGACAACGCGGTATCAGCAAGCCGCGAAAGCGGCGCAGGCCACCGCGCAGAAAGCATCCCAGGCGGCAGGACGGGCGCTGCGGGCCATTCTGTCTGCCGCCAGAAGTCTTGCGGCGGCGATGATGGCGGGCGGCAGCACGGTTCTCTCGATGGTGTTAGTCATCTGCCTGATCGGGCTCCTGATCGCGTCGCCGTTTGGAATTTTCTTTTCCGGTGAGGATAGCGGCACCGGATATACGATGCCGGAGGCTGTGACCATGCTGAATACAGAGTTTACAGACCGCATCGAACAGATCAAGGTGGAGAATCCGCATGATGAATTGGATATGGACAACGCGGGCAGCGCCGCTATGGTGGCGAACTGGCGGGATGTGCTGGCGGTCTATGCTGTGCGGACAACGACAGATGCAGCGTCGCCGGACGAGGTGGCGACGCTGACGGAAGAAAAGCTGGATGTTCTGCGACAGATTTTCTGGGATATGAACGCCATCTCTTATTGGGTGGAAACCATCTCAGGCGACAAGGATGAAAGCGATACCGTCATCCTGCACATCACTGTCACAGTCAAGGATCATCTGCAAATGGCGGACGAGTATCGGTTCAACGCCGAGCAGCACAAGCTGTTGGAAGAACTGATGCAGCCGGAGTATCAGGAACTGTTCATGGCGCTTACCGGCAGTTATCAGGATATCGACCTGTCTCCGGAGGAGATCCAAGAGATCATCAAAAAGCTCCCCGCCGATCTCAGCGAGGAGCGCAAACAGGTGGTGCTGACGGCGTATCAGCTTTTGGGCAAGGTCAACTATTTCTGGGGCGGAAAGTCACTCGTCCTCGGTTGGGACTCCCGCTGGGGGACGCCTATGGAGGTCACAGCGGCAGGCAGCTCTACGACCGGAACGGTGCGTCCGTTCGGGTTAGACTGTTCCGGCTTTGTGGATTGGGTGTTTTACAATGTCACAGGTGGCAGCTATGTCATCGGCCATGGCGGTGGAGCATCCAGTCAGCACAGCTATTGCACCGATATTTCATGGAGCGATGCCCAGCCGGGAGACCTTGTGTTCTATCCGGGAGACAACCATGTCGGTGTTGTCTGCGGCTTTGATAGCGGTGGCAATATCATGGTCATCCACTGTGCCAGCGGCGCGAACAATGTGGTGGTTACCGGCAAGGAAGGATTTACTGCCGTTAGCAGACCCTTTTACTACAGTAAATAGCGTCAGGGGCTGTCTAGAATATTTGTTCTGGGACAGCCCCTGTTTATTTTGATGTACCGCAGCACGTTATTGTCCTATGTGTGTCCAGCCGCCCTCAGCTTTAACGGTATAGGCGTCGGGTGTAACTAACCGCCAGGGGTATTATTGCTACCGCCATCACTACTGCCTCTGCCGCTGCTTACCAATTTGGGAATGCTCTCCGTCTTTGTGGCCTTGCAAATCCCACAGGTGTAAGTTTTGACGCCTGTTTTTTCGTGGATAGGTGCAGTTGTCACTTTACCTTCGCCTGTATAGACGCCGCTGGAATTGACGCTTACGTTACCGGGTGGTTACTGAGCACTTACACAGCTTACCAAAGAACGGCGGCAGGGAATCATTGATTCCGAGCCGCCGTTCTGATTCACTTTGGGTTACCCGTCAGTCGCTTCCCTTACTTGCCCTGATAGGCACGGAACAGGAAGGTCACGATCTGGGCGCGAGTGCAGCCGTTGTCGGGGCTGAACGTAGAGTCCGTCGTGCCGTTGGTCACGCCGTTTTCCACAGCCCAGGCCACTGCATCAGCATAGAAAGCATCAGTCGCCACATCGGTGAAGCCGTTCGCCGTGCTGGGCGCGGTGCCCAGCGCGCGGTACAGGAACGTCACACTCTGGGCGCGGGTGCAGGTGGCATCGGGGCTGAAGGTGCCGTCACCGGTACCCAGAGTGATGCCATTCTCCACAGCCCAGGCCACAGCCTTGGCGTAGTAGCTGTCTGCGGGAACATCCGCGAAGCTAACCGTGCTCTTAGGCTCGGGAGAGCCAGCGGCGCGCCACAGGAAGGTCACAATGTGAGCGCGAGTGCAGGGCTGGTCGGGGCCAAACAGACCACCGCCGATACCGCCGGTGATGCTCTCCTTAGCGGCCCACTTCACAGCGTCATAGTAATAGGCGCTGGAGGGAACGTCCACGAAGTCCATGGCCTTGATCTCGGCAAATTCAGCGGAAACCGTCACCTTGGAGGCGGGCATGGTAAAGGTAAACTTGCCGTTGCCCTTGTCCTTCACCTTGATCTTGCTGCCGCTGGCGTCCTTCACGGTCAGGGTGTCCAGCTCGTAGCCGCTGTCGGGCTTGACGGTGATGGTCACGGTATCGCCCTTGGATGCGGTCTTAGGGCTGACGGTCACATCGCCGTGCTTGACAGAGGGCACGGAAACGTCATAGCGTCTGGAGGAAGAGCTGGAACCGCCGCCGGAGCTGACACTGCCGCCGGTGCTACCGCTGCCGCCAGTGCTACCGCCACCGGTGCTACCGCCGCCGGTCGTGCCGCCGCCGGTAGTGCCGCCGCCAGTCGTACCGCCACCGGTAGTGCTGCCACCGGTAGTGCTGCCGCCGGTAGTGCTGCCACCGGTAGTGCTGCCGCCGGTAGTGCTGCCGCCAGTAGTGCTGCCACCGGTAGTGCTGCCGCCGGTCGTGCTGCCACCGGTCGTGCTGCCACCGGTCGTGCTGCCACCGGTCGTGCTGCCGCCGGTCGTGCTGCCGCCGGTCGTGCTGCCGCCAGTAGTGCTGCCACCGGTAGTGCTGCCGCCGGTCGTGCTGCCACCGGTCGTGCTGCCGCCGGTAGTGCTGCCGCCAGTAGTGCTGCCACCGGTAGTGCTGCCGCCGGTCGTGCTGCCACCGGTCGTGCTGCCACCGGTCGTGCTGCCACCGGTCGTGCTGCCGCCGGTCGTGCTGCCGCCAGTAGTGCTGCCACCGGTAGTGCTGCCACCGGTCGTGCTGCCGCCGGTCGTGCTGCCACCGGTGGTGCTGCCGCCGGTCGTGCTGCCGCCGGTCGTGCTGCCGTTGACGGTTACGCCGCCAACTACGTAGTCAGCGTCGATCGCTACGCCGTTATTTTTAAAGTTATCGGACTCGATCTTCACTTCTGCGTTGCCCGTCTTGGCATCCTCCTTCACCGTAAAGGTCAAGGTGAACAACTCAGCATCCTTACTATAGGATTTGGTTCTGGCACAAGAGGCATAACCAAATCCGGTTTTGGGATGGTTCGTATTGGAAATAATGTCTAAATCGCTCTCAATGGTAGTCAGTTCGAGACGGTCTTTGTCGTACTGAATGTTCCATTCATAGTTTGTGAATCCAGTATTGCCTTTAATGGAAACACTCAGAGCGACTGTGGCGCCTGCTTCCACCGCATTGGCAGCAGTTTCCACAGTGATGGTCGGCTTTTCTACTGCAAAAGCTGATACCACCGTGAAGTTGAGTGCCATTGCCAGAGAAAGCAGAACCCCCAGTAATTTCTTCTTCATGGTTTTCTTCCTTTCTGAATTTATTTTGATAATGCTTCCGCATAAAACGGACTTTTTGGGGGGGTGGCAGTTCACGAAGCGGTGGGCTGCCCCCCCTTTACGTGGTCGATCGATCAATCCAGGCCGGCCAAATTTCTCAAAATGCAAACCGCGTCATCACTATTGACCTCGCCGTCGCCGTTCACATCGCCGTTTTCGATCTTTACATCCACATCGTAACCAGCCAGATATCTCAGAATGCAGACCGCGTCATCACTATTGACCTCGCCGTCGCCGTTCACATCGCCCGTCACAAAGACAGTTTCCGCAAAAGTCACGTCCAATTTTGCGATACGCTGTGTGAGCCAATTCTGCATATCTGCAAGAACCGAAGTATAGGTGGTGTTCTTCCAAATGTGTTCGTCATTGCTCGGATCTCCCACGCGGATATACGGCCAGAGGACGAAGTTCATTTCCGCACTATCTGTCAGGTGGTCCGCATAACCATAGATCGTACCGTTCTTCGCGATCAGAGCATTGGCTTGCGGAGCAAATGTCTCGTTATAGTATGCGATGACGGCCTCCCGGAAGTCGGGGATCTGGATCAGCGCATCCGCCAGATAGTGATAATCGGTCGTATCCGGTGAGATATACTTGGTCCAGCCGGTGCCGAGCGTCATGTCCTGATCCCAGATGGGACCGGCATACATGATCCCGTTGGCATTCTTGTAGAAATAGAGCGAGGAAATAAAGCCGTCCGGACTCAGCGCCAGTTCCTGCAGCAGGAAGATCTTCACGAGCGAATCACGGTCAACATAGTCGTAATAGTGCTTGCCGTCATCGTTGATGCCGGTGTAATTGCCGTTTTCGTCCGTGGCATAGACCGCATTCTCAAACGCCTGATAATACTCGCTGATGTACTTCATAGCTGCATCACCGCACCATTCGGGGCTCTTGACATTGACGCCCTTACCCTTCTCGGTCACAAATCCGTTGACCTCATCTGGTGCGTTGTGGTTCAGCTCCAGCAGGTATCCGCCCGTGATGTCGGCCGGGTCAGTAATGCCGGTCGTATAGGTATAGCTCCCATCATAGGCATTGAAGCCGGTCGCGGTGGTCATGTTCGTCCCGTATTCCGTATTCTGATCCTCGTACGCCGCTTCCAGATCGGTGATATTGATGCCGGTATCCTTGACCGCATTCTTTTCGCTCAGCAGATACACGCCGCGATACTCACCATCGTAGTACAGGTTCACCCAATCGCAGCTCGCTGTATAGGGCATTTCCAAAGCAGCCGCCATGTCCTTGAACAGCTTGTCATGCATCAGTGTAGCGTCGAAGTAGTTTGCCAGCAGCACCCACGTCTTCACGTTCTCGCCGTTTTGCAGCAGATCGGAGGCCGTTTCCAGCTTCATCTGATAGGACTTCTTCGCAGCGTAGGTAAAGGTGGAATTGCCGCGTGCCTTGAGCTCTTTGATGTCCATCGTACTGATCTCGCTGCCGGCTGCGTCGATCATCTTGAGCGCCGCCGTCGTGGTGTTCTGCTTGCTGCTATCCACATAGCTGCGTCCCTGCGTGTCCGCATCCGTGCTGGTCAGATAGATGGTCGGCAAGCTCGTCGCCTGCATGATGCGGACGGTGAACGCTGTACCGTTTCCGACTTTTGCAGTCAGGAGGCGATAGCCGTCCGTCTCAGAAGCCAGAGCGGAAACATCCAGTGCAGCAGCATTGCCGGTAACGGGCTGGCTGCGCTGATCGCCTGCAATCACCAGACTGCCGTCATTAGCCGAGCGGGTGATGGTGACATTCAGGTTCGCAAGATCTGCCGAGGCAGGCAGGAACAGGTAATTTGTACCGTCCACATCGACCGCCGGAATCTGCATGCCATCTACCGTGGCAGTCATAGCCGTTACATCTGCCGAAAGAGGAGACGTTGTTGCGCAGAGGATATTGGACCATTTTACGCTGGTGTAGACCTTGTTGTCTTCTGTCGGAACCTTAGTCCGGCCAGCCGCTACGAAATAATACGCTGTGTCCGCGTTCAGCCCCATGACTTCAAAAGTGGTATTTTCAGTGGTTCCCAGAGACTTGCGGCTTTGGTTCTTCTCGTCGCACTGGAAGACCTCATAATACTCCGCGCCGGGAGCTGCGCTCCATGCAAGGGTCAGGGAATCTATCGCAGCAGAGGTGCATCTCAGATCCTCCACATTGTTCGGAACAATGTAGTAGGTCAGCGTTTTATTGCCGTAGTAATTTCCTCGGCCTTCGCATTTGATCTCGGCCTTGCCGACATTCTTGCTGTCCGGCCATTCCACATACAGATCGGGGATCTGTCCATTGATGAGGTTGGCGTCATTGTTCTGCGTCAGCACGTAGTCGCCGCGTTTGGCAAAGCTGCCGGGACGAACGCCGTTGCCGGTGTAATAATAGTTGGGGGCCGGTTCGATATCACGAGGCTTTTCAGGGCTTCCAAATTTGAAGACAACATCTTCGCTGTTGATATCGATGCCGTGGAACTGGCAGACCGTGCAGATATGGTTCTCATCCCATTTGTGATCGACGGGGCGCTGAAAATCAGATCGATCCGTTGCCGTGCATTGCGGACAGGTATAGGTAATATAGCCACCGGTCACGCAGGTGCGGCTGTCGCTCTCCGTGGTCTGGAAGGCGTAGCCGTCCGCGCAGGAGTGGTATCTGTCCTCGCCCTGAGAAGAGAACTCGTTCTTCTTGACGCTTCCGTTTGCAAGGATGACCTGTTTGCTGTCTGTGGTAGAGAGCAGACCACTGAAAGCATAGTCGCCTTCAGGTTTCAGTGCCGTGCCGCAGACTGCGCAGGTGATCGTTCCAGCGGTCATATCGTACTTGCTGTCGCCGTTTACCGTGTGCTTGCCCAGCTCGCAATCGGTGCGCGTTTTGGTGTAGGAATCCAGTTCAGTGCCATCGTACTTGATAGCCTTGACTGTGAAGGACGCTTCCGTTGCCTGCACTGTGAGATACATGCCGTCGTATTCGGTATGAGGCTTGGCGCACGCATAGTACTCTCGATTTTCAAACTTGTTGCTCTTGCTGCTCAAATCACCGCAGACAAAGTACACAATGCCGTTCCGGCTGTTTTCCGCCTGCTTCACGCCGCCGAGCATGGGATAGGTGCGGGCATAGGCATGGTCATCACCGCCGAAGACGAAGCTGAAGCCTGCCTTCTCAATACTGGCAAGGATCTCCGGTGTTGCGGAAACGGACTCGGTGCCATAGATGGGCTCGTGCGACACGAGTACCTTCCAGACGCAGTCGGTGGTCAGATTTTCGGCAATGTCCGCCAACGTCTCAGAGAGCTTCGTGCCATGGTTCACGACGACTACACAGACCTTGCCGTATTCCATTTTGTACCAACTGTTCTGCGCGCTCTCAGGCAGATCATAGATTGCCTTGCTGATCTTGCCATCCGCATCGCCGTAATACTCATGGTTGCCCAGCACATGGATCAGATCCACGCCGCCCAGCGTACCGCTGTTGACCGCATTCAGGAACGGACGGCAATGTGTTTCATACATTGTCACATTGTCGATGGCATCGCCGGTCTGAACACCGAAGTCATAACTTCCTGCTCTCAGCTTTTCCAGCGCTGCGGCCAGATTTGCTGTGTTGCTTGTTTGAATGTCGCCCAGGATGAAGAAGTTGGTGGCTTCCGCGTCCGCGGCAGGCGTTTTAAAGCTCTGCATATCAGACCAAGTTTTGCCATCACCCACCCGATAGTAGTAGGTGGTGTCGGGTGTCAGATCGGTAAGCGTTACTTTGTTGCTCCGCAGCGCATCGCCGCGGGTGCTCTGCACAAAGGTCTGGATCGCGGAGGTTCCATTCACCGTAGCGGCACCGTTGAGTGCGGCATCGGTGGAATACTTTACCTGTGCCTTTGCCGCAGAGCCATCGATCTGGGTAAGCCAGGTAATGCTCTTGGTTCCAGCTTTCGTCACACCGTTGGTGAGGATACCAAAAGGCTTGCCGTCGTTCTCAGCCGTTCTTTCGCAGACGATCACGCGCTGGTTCCAGGAGCGGCCGCTGCCGGCCTTTTCGGCATAGAAGGTATATTCACCCGCCGTGTCGAAGGTTTTGGTAAATGTACCCTTCATGTTCGTGCTGCCCAGCTTTGTGCCGCTGCCTTCACTGTTCACCAGATAGATGATCGCGCGGGAAACAGACTTTCCGTCGGCATCCGTTACCGTCAGCTCGGCGGACATTCCGACGATAGCCTGCTCGCAGGTAAGCCGATAGCTTGCCGTCATGGGGACGACCTTTTCTGTGCCGGAGAAGGTATAAGTCGTCGTTCCGGTATCGCCCGCGACAGTGTAGCTGCCCTGCGTCACCGTGCATTTCAGTTTGCTGTCCGATGCGGCGTTCTCGGGGATATTGATGATGAGATAACCCAACTCGGAAACATAGTTGTAATCTGTGTCCTGCACACCGGTACGCATCGCCCGCCGCGCCTGCGTAGCTTGCGGCTTTGTGACCGTGATTTTGGCAAGTCCCTTTGCCAAAGCGTTTTGATCCAGTGTCAGCGTATAGTCGCTGCTGAGTGACTCGACCTTAGCGTCCTTAAGATACTCCGCAGCATTGCCCATAGTGCGGAAATCCACCGTCAACTCTGCCTTTGTGACAGGCTCGCCAGTGTTATTTACGATAGCAAAGACGTATTCCTTGCCAATCTCCGGCGGCTCGGGCTGGGGCAGGATATCAATGGCAGACTGCATCCCCTTTGCGTCCTCCACACGGAAGGTGCGTGTTTCGGTGGTCACGTTGCCGTAGAAGTCTTTAAGCCGGATGGTAAGGGTATGCGTGCCGTTACGGAGCGCCACGCCCGTGAGGTAGAGGGAACCGTCATTGATCTCCAGCTTGCCGGTATAGTCCGTACCGTCCAGCAACACGCGGATACCGCTGGTATCGATGCCGGTAGCGTATTTATCGGTCAGCTCGCTGTCGGAATAGACGGCGTTAAAGGTGAGATTACCGCTGTTCAGCACGGTAGAACCGTCGCTCAACAGCGCCGTGCCGGAGGAGGTCTCGGTGACCGATTCCAGCACTGGCTTGGTCACGTCGTTGGTATTCGTGCCGTAGATGAACTGGAGATTATCGATGTAAAGATAACCCGCACGCCTGGTGCAGTTCTGGGGGGAGGTAACACGCACCGTATAGGCGCGGCACACATCAACGGGCATCTGGAAGGCAGAAATATCCGCTTCCACCCAGGTCCAGCCCTTACCTGCCCAGTCGCTGAGCGTACTGCCGCTCACCGTGCCGTCAGCATTGTAGCTGTAGTACTGAACATAAGCCGCCGTACCGGTAAGCTGCTTACCGTCAACGTAGCTCACGCTGCCATCAGCATTCAACTTCATGTAGGCGGTATCAAGGTTGCCTTCAAACGCAGCGCCCTTCAACACAGCCTTGAGGATGGAAGTATCTCCAGCGCTATCCTTTGGCACATTGATCCACAAACCGATTCTGGTCGGCTGCATCGTATTTACCAGAAGGTCACCGGAGAAACCGAAGTCCGCTGCGGCAACCGCCGATGCGGCCGTAACATTGGTAAAATCATAGCCTAGCTTGAACGCATACTGACCAAAGCGAACATTTTCATCCTCTTCGGCACTGACAATTCTGTTATATCCTTCGGGGAATACCACACCCTTATCGGTCGTGTCGCGAATCCACAGCCGACTTTCTTTTACCTCTGTCGGAAGAAGTTGGCCACTGACACCAGCAGATGAGCGACCAGCATGGCATTTCCAGTACTCCGCCGCGGCTACACCGCCGTGGTCCTCGAAGTCCATCAAAACAAACGGTTCCATGCCAACCGCAACATCGACTTCTCCATGGACTGTGGAATTGGTGGTAAGTGCTACATGGATCGTGCCGCGCAAAGAAGATTCCGCATCGGCGACAAACTTATTTCCGGAAAACTTTCCAATATAGGCGGAAAATGTTTGCTCCAGATTTGCGGGCTTCTTTTCGCCGATTGCGCCGCCGGAGGACACATACTCAACCTTTGCTGTGATTTTCATCGCACCGTTTTCCGTTGACGGAACCAACTCCGTCACGCGATAGGTTGATGTATAGGTCAGCGAGGATCCGTACGCATAGTATTCCACAACGACTGTATCCTTCCCCAGCGTATCCGGCGTGATTGCCATAGAGAAATCGCCCTTTGTGTTGTTCGCCTTGGGATCTACAAGCGCGTCAAATTTGTAATATGTAGGATCAACACTCCACACAAAGTCTCCATCCTTATAATGAACCGCTCTGCCCTGCCAGGTAGGCTTGAAGGTCAGGTCGCTCGTCTGGCCAAAATCAATGGAGACGCTGTTGTTGGTGAAGTCCAGCTTATCCGGCCACTGCACCTGAATTCTGGTCTGGCCAATGATCTTGCCGCCGACCTCCAGACCGACTTTGACCTCGCCGCAGGTACCGGCAGCCGTGTAAAGGCCATTCGCATCGATGCTGCCATCGCCGGAGAGAACCGCCCAGGACGCACCTGCGGGAATTTCCGCCTTGCCGCCGGCGGCGTCAATGCCGGTTGCTTCAAACTGCACAGTGCTGCCGGGGGTATAGACTTCGTCATTGGGCGTCACCACCGCATGGTCAAACTGACCTGTGGGCTTCGCCGTGGAGAGCACCATGATGGTGTTGGACACCTTACGCTCGTAGCCGTCGGACGGACGGCAGCGCAGGGTCAGACCGGCGGTGTTGCTTTCCGGCTCGCCCTCGCGCTGGGTGGCGAAGGTCGAGGAGCCACCGCCATCCAGATTGATGGCCTGCACGCAGCCCAGATCTTCCATGGAGGCCGCAACCTCTGCCATGGTCATGCCGACAGAATAGGGCGCCTGACGGCCATCCACCATGAACATCACCACCGTGCCGTCAGCCTTGATGCCGATGGCAGTGCGGGAAGCACGGGTAGAATTGTCAAGATCACCGCGGGCGTGGCCGTCCACAAAGATATCGCCAAAGCTGGCGATAGCTTCCAGAACATTGCCTGCCGCAAAGGCGGTGCTGCACTCCTGTGCGCTGGTGATGTGCGCGTTGCCGCTTGCATCGATCCAAAAGGTCGTACCGGTCGGCGCATTGATCTGCGTGCCGCTCATGATAAACGCGCCGCTTGGGCGACCGTTGCTCATGTCATAGCCGCCGGCATTGATCGCGCCGACAACATTGGTTGCGCGACGGGTCTGCATGCTCTGCGCCTGCTTGGTCGTTTCCGTCATGGCCCAGTTTCTGCCGGTTTTGATGGTTTCAATATCATCATCACTGTAACCGGCCGCAATGGAAGCTGTGGAGCCTTCGCCCACCTTGACCTCCATGACATGACCCATCATCTGCTGGGTCAGTGCGCCATTGTTCAAGATCCATTCGTATTCCTTGACATCGGGTGTCATGGCATATTCCTTTTCGGATATCTGCTGGATACCCAGTCGGTCAAGTCCGCCGCTGCTTGCGTTCTCCGCTGCCTGAACCTGTGCCGGTAGCAGTGATGCCGTCAAACAGAATGCCAGCAGCAGCGAAAGCAATCTTTTCATGTGATCTCCTCCTACAGTATATGTTTTCTGCGGCTCCCCGCAGTTGAGCACCTATTATATTAGTGTGTCGGTTTCTCCGGCTGCCCGGCTAAGATCGCCGTACATTGGCTCAGCGGCCTGCCTGCGCAGACAGGGCAGCCGCAGCGCTGTTTTCCTGTACGGCTGCTGATGACCGATTTCCACGCATGGCCGTTTTCACACAGCCACCAGGCCTTCCGGCTGCTGCCGGGCGTTACCTGCTGCGGCGTGAAGCTGCCGTTAAGGGTCGGATGCCATTGCGATGCGATCACCGGCTCCTTGGTCTCCAGATCATTAAACCCCGGCAGGACCTTGCGGTTGGTGCAGTACGGGCAATCGCTCTCCCTGTTCACACGGTGGGCGATGACCGCACAGAAAGAATGGCCCTTGTCACAGAGCCACCACACGCGGCGATTGGAATATGCGCTCACCGCCTCCGGCGTCAGCGCGCCGTTCTTTTTCCGGTCCCACTGTTCAGCAAGCCGCGGATGCAGCGAAGCGAGATCATTGAATCCGGACAGGACCTTTTGTCCCGCGCAGACGGGACAGCCAGCGTTTGATGAGACGCGGCTGGCAACGCTCGACTGCCAGCTATGTCCTTTCGGACACCTCCACCAGACCTTCCGGTGTGCTCCCGGCATGACCTGCGTCGGCAGCAGCGGGGAATTCTTTTCCGTGTCCCAGTCCGAAAGCAGATCAGGGAATTTTGCCGCCAGAGAGTTTTCCTCCGACAGAACGATGCGGCCAGCGCAGACGGGACAGCCCGTCCCCTGTGTGCGGCTTTTAACTGCAGAGCGGTAAGAATGTCCTTTAGCGCATCGCCACCATACCTTTTGGTGGCTTCCGTAGGTCACATTCTTCGACGTGAGCGGCGCATTGCGTTTATCGTCCCATTGTGCCAGCAGGTGAGCTTGATCATGCTCGGCGCAGAAATCGTACAGAGACGGACGGATCGCCGCTCACCTCCCGCAGAATAGTTGTCCGCCTGCAACACAGGCGGAAGGGGCTTTTATAGCTGATTGTGTATCCGCACAGCGGATAAAAAAGTACAGGTTGCCGACCACAGCGATATACACAAAATCTTATACATCTATATATAGCATTTCCCCAACAGAATTGCAATAGGCCAGCGGCTTAGATCCGACTAAAAAAGCGTACTTTTTTATCCAAGCATCTCCGTCCGCTCTTTCTTAACAATTTCTTTACATCCGTCATCCTGCGCCCAGAGCAAAAAGCTCCGGTGGGTGACGCCCAATAGTTTTCCTGCCGCACGTGCGGACAGCTCGCCACGCTCCCAACGCGCTTTGACTTCGCCGAACCCTTCCGGCAGCGCCTTGCGGGGTCTGCCGAATTTCACGCCGCGCGCCTTCGCTGCGGCGATCCCTTCCGCCTGCCGCTGGTGAATGAACTCGCGCTCTGTCTGCGCCACATAGGATAGCAGCTGCAACACGATGTCTGCGATCAACGTTCCGGTGAGGTCGCGATTCCGCCGCGTGTCAAGCAGAGGCATATCCAGCACAACGATTGCCGCACTCTTTTCCTTTGTGATGATGCGCCATTGCTCCAAAATTTCTTCATAGTTTCTGCCGAGACGGTCGATGCTCTTGATCACAAGCGTATCGCCGTCTTTCAGTTTGCGCAGCAGCCGCTGGTAGCTGCGGCGGTCAAAATCCTTGCCGGACTGCTTGTCCACAAAAATCGCCCGGTCCGTTAAACCGAATTTCCGCAGAGCGATGAGTTGGCGCAACTCATTCTGTTCCTTGGTCGAAACTCTTGCATAACCGTATTCCATGTGCTGACCTCCCAATTTATCGGTGGATAAATTGTAAGCCAGGTGCCGGCCACATGGACAATATAGTGTTATATCACTATTATAGCACATATTTTTCTGTTAGTGAAGTATCACTAATAACCTTTTCTCAAATAATTTACCATAGTGGTAAATCGTCATGGAGGTTTACACTATGGATACTCGGGAAACTGTTGCACTTCGCATCCGCCAACTTTGCGCAGAACGAAAAATTACACCGAACGGATTAGCAAATCTGTCTGCCGTTCCTCAAGCAACCATCAAGAGTATCCTTAATAATGAAAGTAAAAATCCGGGTGTCGTGACGATTAAGAAGCTTTGTGATGGTCTTGACATTACCCTCGGTGAGTTCTTCTCCACGCCTGAATTCGATACACTGGAACAGGAGATCAAGTGAAGCCTCTTTCTCAGCCTCTACCGCCAGCGCTCCTCCATTTTTTCGCGTAGAGTACACGCATAGTGCGTGAACTCTACGCTCTATACGGGGTATTCTCTCATTTTCACGGAAAATCTTCCATCCGCTGCTGAGTTTGACGGTTACGTATTGCCGCCGCGCCGTTTCCCATTTGAATGGAGTACAGCTACATGAAAAATGAATCCCAATATGGTCTGCTGCTATTACAGCGGTATCTGTATGAGCATACGGATGACCAGCATCCGGCCTCTGTGGCGGATATTCTTGCCTTCTGGCAGGAGCATGGCATTCAGGCGGGGCGCAAGAGCGTATATTCCGCTATTGAAGTCTTGCAAAGCAGCGGTATGGACATCGTATGCGTCAAAAGCACCCAGAATCGATACTTCGTGGGTGAGAGGCTGTTTGAACTGCCGGAGCTGAAGCTGCTGGTGGACGCGGTAGAATCCTCCCGCTTTATTACGGCCAAAAAGAGCGAGCGGCTTATTGAAAAGTTGGGTAAGCTCACCAGTGAATCTCATGCCCGCCAGTTGGATCGGCATATTTATATGGACGGCACCGCCAAACCGGAGAATGAGTGCATCTATTACAGCGTGGATGAGATCCATAACGCCATTCAGGAAAAACGGCAGATTACCTTTCAGTATTACGAATACACCCCGCAGAAAGAAAAGATACTCAAGCATAACGGCTACCGCTATCAGTTCAGCCCGTATGCCCTTATCTGGAGCCGAGATTGCTATTATGCCGTAGGCTGGTCGGAAAAGCACGGAAAGATTGCACAATTTCGGGTGGATCGCATGACGGCAGTCGAACCGCTGGAACATACGGCAGTCCAGACACCGGACTTTGATCCGGCGGAGTATGTCCGCAAGGTGTTTGGGATGTACCCGGACGACCTCTGTACCGTAGAGCTGCTGTGCGATAATGAGGTCATGCGCAGCGTGATCGACCGCTTCGGTGAAAATGTGCAGACGGAAACTGTGGATGAACAGCATTTCCGTGCCACAGTCGAGGTCGCGCCAAGCCCTCCGTTCTTCAGTTGGGTCTTTACCTTTAGCGGTAAGATTCGCATCGTCAGCCCAGCAGCAGTGCTGGAGGAAATGCGAGATATGGCAGCGTGGCTGAAATAACTCCTGGATGGTGTTCCTTGCGGGGAACACCATCTTTTTCACATCTTGCCAATCGAACGAATGTTTGCTATACTGAGGCTACAGTGTTTCCAGAGAAGAGAACACGGATAGGAGGTGAGTTACTTGGAACAGACATTCGGCAGCTTCGTTCGAGAGAAACGGCAATCTATCGGATTGTCCCTGCGCACACTGGCGGCAAAGCTGGACTTGTCGCCGGTCTATCTGAGCAACATTGAGAACGACCGCAGACCGGCGCCGACGCGCGCATATTTGGAACGGTTGGAGCAGGAACTGCATCTGAGCAAGGTGGAAACCGAGCAGATGCTGGATCTTGCCGCCAAGTCCCAGAATAACCGGGTATCCGCAGACCTGCCGGACTACATCATGGATCGGGAGATCGTCCGGGCCGCGCTCCGCACGGCGAAGGAGGCAGACGCCACAGACCAGGAGTGGCAGGAATTTATCGACCGGATCACCCAGCGCGCAAAGAAATCCAAAGAGGGCGGTGAAATAGACGCATGAAAAAAGCATATTACCGCGAACAGGCGCTGGAGCGGATCGCCCGCGATGTGATTACCGCCTATGACCCCAGACTTTATTACGGTTCCCCCGCAGCCATTCCCATTGAGGACATCATCGAGGCACAGGGGCTGGTGCTGGAGTATCAATATCTGCGGAATAATGGGCGGGTTTTGGGCGAGACCATCTTTGACGACGGTCTCACAGCGATCTATGACTGGGAAAACCACCGCTATGACCTTCTTCCCGTCAAGGGCGGCACCATCCTCATCGACTGCTCTCTCTGCGAAGAGGAAACATCTACCGGGCGGCTGCGCTTTACCTGCGCCCATGAGCTGGGGCACTGGCTGCTCCATAAGAAACAGTTCAGCGGGACCGGCGAAAACGCGGCGCTCCGTTCCGGCGATGAGAGCGACAACACATTGGAAGTGCAGGCGAACCTGCTGGGATCTATCCTTCTGCTGCCGCTGCCGCAGGTCAAGCGCTGTTTCTATCAGCTGCGCTCCGGACGGACGAATCAACAGCTGGTGACGGATATGGCAGGTATCTTTCAGGTATCCAAGCAGGCCATGCGCATTCGGTTGGAGAACCATAACCTGCTGTAAAAATTTTCATGTGCTGTTCTCAAAAAAGAGAACAGAGAAAGAGAGGCGCTATGTCAAAAACCAATTCCCTGCGCTGTCCGCTGTGCGGCAAGGGCCGTATCGCGGATATCCCCAGCGGTGCGGAGCAGTCTCAGTACAGGCTGTTTGCTCTGCACAGAGCGGAACACCCTGACCTGATCGCCAAATGCCCCAAGTGCGGCGAACAGATCGGCATCACGGTGCTGACACCGGATGCTCACCCCCTGATCCACACGCCCATCCACTTTATGGGATATGTTCAGGCATAAATTAAAAATCCAATTGATATGACTTCGTCAAGCGCACCAGCCACCCATCATCGAATATGGGAACATTGAGTTAGGAGCCTTACAAGTAGCTTTTCAGCTATGCGTAAGGCTCTTTTTTTGCGCCTTTCTTTGGCTGAAAAGCGGAAAGGCACACAATGCGCAGACGCTGGCAGCCCTATATCGCTAAATATCCGTGACCCCATCTCAGACATTTCAAAAAAATCTGAGATTGGAGTCATGAATCATGAAAAAATGGCAGGAAGAACGCAACTATCGGCGCGTTCGAAGCGAAGGTGGCGAAGTCATCGCCAATATCATCACTGTAGACGGTATGGACGTAGAGGTGCCGGAGGATGTCTACCTCGCCTATGCGCAGGCAGACCGCAGGGAGCGCTATATCACGGAGGAACAGTCCTCCGGAAAACTGCTCTCTCTGGAGCAGATGGAGGAAGATGCGCTTTTGCCGGACTATGTCGGAGCAGAAACGGCCCCCAGCGCCGAAACGGAGGCACTGGAGCGTGAGGAACTTCGGAATCTGGCAGAACAGAAGCAGATCCTTTTGCTGGCGCTGCTGTCACTAAAGGATACCGACCGGGAACTCATCAACGCCCTGTTCTTCGACGGCGCGTCTACACGGGAATACGCTCAAAGAATGGGCGTCAGCCAGCGGGCGGTCATCAAGCGGAGAGACCGCATCCTGCGGGATCTCAAAAAGTTTTTTGAAAATTCCTCGAAATAAGGGTATTCACCGAACGCAATTTTCGGGAGGACAGTGAGGGGCTCCGAATCGCCCCTCGCTGTTCCTTGAAAATTGCATACCAGCAATACGGATAACCACCAGGACAGAAGAGCAATCTGCGCAGTGTGCGCCACGACCCGTGGGAAGCCTTGCAGCTTCCCGCGGCGAGCGATTTTACCTGCGCAGGGGCGGCGTTGGCAGCGCCGCCCGCAGAGACGTTGTCCGGGCAGATAATGAGACACAATGCACTGGCCAGCATGAAGAGGCTGGGCTGCTCCGGGATTGAAAGCAGTAGAGATCCCGGAAATACGCCCGTGAAGGTCTTGCCGGACCTTGTCCGTATTGTTCCCTTTTCCCACCGGGGCGCGCGCTGCAAATACGGTGGAAACGAAAACAAAGCATGACAGGAAAAGAGGTAATTATCGGATGAATACCAATGACAACAGGCTGAAAGCCCATAAACTGATCGACCATATTTTTCAGGACCTTCTTCCCGCCCACGGTATGGCACAGCGCCCGGAGCAGATCCAATTGAGCCACCGGATGCTGGACGCCATGCAGGACGGGAGGATCGCCCTGTGCGATGCCGGGACGGGCATCGGCAAGACCTACGCTTATCTGGCGGCTGCCACGGTAGCGTCGGCTTTTCCAACAGGGCAGATCGCCCGCCCCATCATCATTTCCACTTCCAGTATCGCGCTGCAAAACGCGGTGCTGACGGAGTATCTGCCGCTGCTGTCCTGCGTCCTAATGGCGGACGGGATTCTTACCAAGCCACTGAAAGCGGTCATCCGCAAAGGCAAAAGCCATTATGTCTGCGACGAGCGGCTGGACAGGCGGCTGCGTCAGGTATATCCTGCAAAGAAAAATCCGGAAGCGTTGGCAGCGCTCCGGACTCTTAAGGAAACGCTGGACATGGACGGCGTTTCCCATCTCAGCGGCTATGACCGGGAGCGTGTCTGCGTACCGCAGGTCTGCGACTGCAAACAGAGGGACTGCCGCTATCAGCGGTTCCTCAAGACCTGCGACAAAGATCAATTTTTATTTCAAATCTGCAATCATAATTTGCTGGTGGCAGACGCCATCCACCGCAGCGAGGGAAAACGCCCCATCTTCCCGGAGCACAGCATCATCATCGTGGATGAAGCCCATAAGCTCCCGGAAACCGCACAGCAGATGCTGGGTGTGACGTTGGCGGTCGAAGAGATACGAAACCTTATCCTTCAGCTAAAAGAGGAACGGTACTTACTGGCGGCAGAAATGCTGGAGGACAGCACAGGCCCTTTGCTGCGCAAGCTGGCGCAGCCCAGAGAGGAAGCGGAGCCGGTGGAAGCCTGTTTGCGATTGCTGACCGCACCATCCTGCACACTGCCCATCATCCAGCGGCAGATCGGCAGCGTGCTCTCCCCGCTGGGAAGCTGCCAGCTGAATACGGTGCTGGATGCAGTCAAGCTGTTCACCAGACCCCAGACAGATATGATTTTTTACACTGCCGAAGATGTCAGCACAGGCGGAACCATGCTGTGTGCCGCAGCCGGCGATATCACGCAGCGGATGAAAAAAATCCTGTGGCAGCCGAATCAGGCGTTTGTTCTGACCTCCGGCACCATGGCGGTGGGCAGCGATTTCCGCCGTTTCAAAACGCAGGCAGGATTGGAGAAGGGACACCGTGTCATGGAATCCGTTTCTCCATCCCCCTTTGACTACCGGAACAACTGCCTGCTCTACCTTCCGCAAATCCCGCCCCGCCAGAGAGTGGAGGATACGGATGTGTACTTTAATGAGCTGACTGCCGAGCTCGTCGGACTCATCAAAGCAGCCACCGGTCACGCGCTGGTGCTCTTTACCTCCTACGCAGCCATGTCGGCTGTGAAGGAGCGGCTGTGGGAGGAATCTCTCCCATTCCCACTGCTGACGCTGGGCCGCAACGCGCCCCACATCATTGAACAGTTCCGGCACACGCCGGGAGCGGTGCTGCTGGCCACCGGCGCGGCATGGGAGGGCTTTGATTTCCCCGGCGACTGTGTATCTCTGCTGATCATCCCACGCCTGCCTTTCGCCTATCCGGACGCCCGGAAGGAGCGGGAATTGGAAAAGTATCCTTCCCTTCACGCATTCATCCGTGAGGTAGCTGTACCAGAGATGCAGATCAAGCTGCGCCAGGGATTTGGACGGGCCATCCGCACGGAGAGCGATACCTGCGTCATCGCCATTCTGGATGAACGGGCCTGCCGTGGCCGCAGATACGCCCAGGCTGTGAGTGAGGCATTGCCGGAAATGCGGAGGACCGGCAGCCTGCGGGAAGTGACAAGGTTTCTGCGGGAGAAAAAGCCGGAGAGCTATTTTGAGGTGGGAAGATGATCGACGCAAAGAAAGAATTGCAGTATCGGCTGGCAGTCAGGATGCTGGAGCATCTGGCGGAAATCGGCCTGCTGAGCGCGGAAGAACTGTCTTACGCCAAGAGACTGGCCAGAGAGAAATATTCCCCGCAGACTGTTTGGGAATAGTGCTGGATATTCTGCGGATCGTGTGGTAGCTTGTGTGTTGACAAAAAAGATACAGGGAAGTGAAAAATATGGCACAGGTAAAAATCATCGCGCCGCAGACGCGGGAAGCGGAACATCTGCGGGTGGCAGCCTACTGCCGGGTCAGTTCGGACTCCAAGGATCAGCTGCATTCCTACGCCGCCCAGATCCGCAGCTACACGGAGGAGATCGCCCAGCATGACGGCTGGGAGTTGGTAGACGTGTATGCCGACGAAGGGCTCACCGGCACCCGGATGGATAGGAGGGAGGACTTCAACCGGATGATGGCAGACTGTCGAAAGGGCAAGATCGACCGAATTCTGGTGAAGTCCGTATCCCGCTTCGCCCGGAATACCAGAGACTGCCTGTCCGCTCTGCGGGAGTTATCCGCCATGGGCGTCAGCGTCCGGTTTGAAAAAGAAAATATCGACACGAAAACGCTCACCACCGAACTGATGGTGAGCGTTTCCGGTTCTCTTGCCCAGCAAGAATCCATCTCCATCTCCGCCAATCAGAAGATGAGCTATCAGCGGCGGATGGAGCGTGGGGAATTCATCACCTGCACCGCCCCTTACGGATACCGGATCATGGATAAGAAAGACCTTGAGATCGTCCCGGAGGAAGCCGCCACGGTGCGCTGGATCTTCGACGCATACCTCAAGGGACGCAGCTCCGGATGGATCGCGGAGCAGCTGACGGCGAAAGGCATCCCCTCCCAGTCCGGCGCGGAATGCTGGAGAGAAACGGGGGTTCGATACCTGCTGACCAATGAAAAGTACATTGGAGACGCTCTGAGCCAGAAATCCTACAGCTGCGGCTTCCCCTTCGTGCAGAAACGAAATCACGGGGAACGCCTGCAATACTACACGGAGAACTCCCATCCAGCTATCATCGACCGGGACACCTTTGAGCGGGTGCAGGCACTGCTGCAAAAGAAAGCGCAGAAAGAGAAAAAGCGCAGAGAAAAAAGCCCCCTTGCCTTAAAAATCGTTTGCGGGAACTGCGGGACGGTGTTTCAGCGCCGAAGCAGCCAGAACGGATATGTGACATGGGTCTGCCGAACCCACGACCGCCACGCCGCGGACTGCCCTGTAGGACGCATCCCGGAAGCGGAGATCCATGCCGCCTTCCTGCGGATGTACCACAGGCTCAAAAGCAACGCGGACATCATTCTGGCCCCGGCCCTCCGGCAGCTGAACACGCTGGACACGATCCTGCGGCAGAATCATCCGCAGGTGCTGGCCATCAACCGGGCCATCGCGGAAGCAACAGAAGAAAGCCATAAGATCAGCACTCTGCGGGCCAATGGCCTGCTGGACGCGGATATCTGCGCCGCCCGCATGAATGCCATCAGCGCCAGACTGGCGCAGCTTCGCGGAGAACGGCGCAGGCTGACAGAGAACGAAGCGATAGACGAAACGATGGACGCGCTCCGCAAGGTGGAGCAGACGCTTCTCAACGGACCGGAACGGCTGGACGGCTTCGATGAAGAGCTATTCGAACGTCTGGTGGAGAAGATTATTGCAGAGACTCAAACCCGCATCCGTTTCCGGCTTTACGGAGGCTTGGAACTGACAGAACAATGGGAGGTGGCGGCAAGATGATCAACCGCAAGGTGTTATACGGGTATCAGATCCAAAACGGCGCGTTAGAGATCGTGCCGGAGGAGCAGCGGACCGTCAGTATGGTCTTTACGCTCTACAACGCCGGGGCGTCCTATCAGGCCATCTCGGACGCCTTGAACCGGCAGAGTATTCCGTATTGCCGGGAAGTGCCGCTCTGGAACAAGCATAAGGTAAAGCGCCTTTTGGAAAATCCCCGTTACACCGGTAAGGAGGGATACCCCATACTGGTGGAAGCGGATATTTTCCAAGCGGCGCAGGAAAAGACGGCGGAAAAGAATGCCAGGAAGCAGTCCCACGGAGAGAAGCCTGCCATTGCGCGGTTGACTCCGTACTTCCGCTGCGCCTGCGGCGGGAAGATGACCCGGCTGGGCGGCGGCTGGCAGAACAGCGACAAACTGTATCTGAGATGCGAAGGCTGCGGGAATACCGCGGTCATGGACATGGATGTGACGGTAAACGGGATCGTCCGTCAGTTCCGGGGCCATGAACAGACCAGCTGCACCGCCTACACGCCCTCCGCGGAGGTCATGCGGCTGGACAATGCCATCAACCGGGGGCTGGAGCAGCCAGACTCGCCGGAAGCGGTGATGGCGCTGATCCTGCAGGGTGCGGCAGCGCGGTATGCCTGCTGTCCAGAGCCGTCTGCCGAATCTGAGCCGTCAGATAGTCTGACAGAGGCGGATTGGAGACGCTTCCAACGAGCGGTTTCCCATATCACCATCTCACAGGATACCGAAGTAACTCTTATATTTACGGATAAAAAAGCGACAGGAAAGGATGAATGATTCATGGAAGCGACAGCAGCCACCTTAGAGCGGCGGGTGCGGGTGATCCCCGCAACCAGAAAACCGGAAGAACTGCACAGAGACCATGACGGAAAAATGCGCGTAGCGGCCTACTGCCGCGTCTCGACGGACAGCGAAGAGCAGCTCAACAGCTATGAGGCGCAAAAGACCTACTACACCCAGAAGATCCAGGACAGCCCGGACTGGGAGATGGCAGGGATCTATGCCGATGAGGGCATCTCCGGCACCAGCCTGAAAAAACGGACGCAGTTCAACAAGATGATCACCGCCTGCAAGCGGGGACACATCGACCTCATCATCACCAAGTCCCTCTCCCGCTTTGCCAGAAACACGGTGGATTGTCTGGATACGGTGCGGCTCCTGAAAGCAAACGGCATTGGGGTGTACTTCGAGAAGGAAAACATCAACACCCTCACGGAATCCAGCGAATTTCTCATCACCCTGTTCAGCGGCTTCGCCCAGGCGGAATCCGAGTCTCTCAGCAAGAATGTCGCATGGGGAAAGCAGAAGAGCGCGGAGGCGGGAAAGGTCACCTTCCAGTACAAAAAGATGCTGGGATACCGGAAGGGGGCGGACGGACAGCCGGAGATCGTACCGGAGGAAGCGGAGATCATCCGCCGCATTTACCACAGGTATCTGGACGGCTGCACCCTGGGACAGATCAAGCGGGAGCTGGAGAAGGACGGTGTTCCCACCGCACAGGGTGTAGAGCGCTGGTCTCCCTCCATCATCCACAATATCCTGACCAATGAAAAGTACATTGGAGACGCCCTGCTGCAGAAAACCTATGTGACGGACTGCATCAACAAAAAGGTCAAAAAGAACCGTGGTGAACGCACGATGTACTATGTGGAGAACAGCCATCCGGCCATTGTCTCAAGGGATCTGTTCAATCAGGTGCAGCAGGAGATGACGCGCCGGTCCAGCAAACGGAAGGTGCTGCAAAAGAGCGGAAAAACGGAACTTGGGAAATACTCCGGCAAATACGCTCTGACAGAATTGTTGGTGTGCGGCGAGTGTGGCTCCCCCTACAAGCGGGTCACATGGGCCAGAAATGGGAAAAAGCGCATCGTGTGGCGCTGTGTCTCCCGGCTGGAGTTCGGTACAAAATACTGCCAGCACTCTCCGACACTGGATGAAGGCAAGCTGCACAGCGCCATCCTCGCGGCCATGAACGAGTACGCCGCCATCCGGCAGGAGGTCTGCCCCGATGTGCTGGCCATGGCGGAGGAAGCCAGGCAGGCGTTATCTCAGGCCGGTGCACGGCTGCTGCAGCTGAAGAAGCGTATGGATGCGGTGAGCCGGGAGCAAAGCGATGTGCTGGATCGGCTGCTCGTCAACATGGCCGATACCGAGCTGAATGCCAGGATGAAAGCGCTGACGGATGAGAAGGAATCCCTTAAGGCGCAGATCGCAGACGCGCAGCAGGCAGAGGTCGATCTGGAGGAACAGGCTGCCAGACGCCGGCAGATGTGGGACAGTATCATGGAATGCGCCGCGGGCTATACGGAATTTGACAATGAGCTCGTCCGGCAGGTCATCCAAAAGATCACGGTGGAGGACGCGGAAACCATCCGCATCCAGTTCCGAGACTCGGATGTGGTGCTGGAACAGGAAGTAGAATGAATAGAAAAGGGAGAAAGGAAATGGCCATTTTTATAACCGGTGATACGCACGGTGATTTCAGCAGGCTCCTACCTGCAGCATTCCATGAGCAACGTGACCTGACCAAAGAGGATTACCTCATCATCTGTGGAGACTTCGGCGGTGTCTGGGATGGCGGCGATGCGGAGCAGCAGTGGCTGGACTGGCTGGAGACCAGGTCCTTTACCACGCTGTTCGTCAGCGGAAACCATGAAAACTATGATCTGCTCCGCAACTATCCAATCAGCCAATGGCACGGCGGCTTGGTACAGGCCATACGCCCCAGCGTCCTGCATCTGATGCGGGGCCAGCTTTATAACATCTGCGGAAAGCGGATATTTACCATGGGCGGCGCCAGCAGCCACGATATCCGAGACGGCATTCTGGAACCGGATGATCCGGACTATGAGCGAAAGCTGCGGCAGCTCAACGCCGCAGGAGCGTTGTTCCGTGTCAACCACAGGTCATGGTGGAAAGAGGAACTGCCCAGCGTGGATGAATACGAAACCGCAAGGAAAACGCTGAATCAGGCAGGGTGGGATGTAGATTACATCATTACCCATTGCTGCCCCAGCAGTGTCCAAGATGCTTTCAGCGGAGGATTGTACCGGCGAGATGCACTGACAGACTTTTTCGATGAGATTCGGGAATGCTGCAAATTCCAATACTGGTTCTTCGGGCATTACCATGAGAACATAGTGGTACAGAAACGATTCGTCATGCTATATGAGCAAATGCTTCGGCTGAAATGCTGAGATAAGGAATAGGGGCGTACTGACATATCGCTCAGTACGCCCCTATTCCTTATCTCATTGCGTGCAGTAGTGGACAGGAATTAAAAGGCGGTGTATAATTTTAATAATGTTGGTTGGTTCTACAACACAAATGATTTCCGGCTAAACACACGGAGAATGGCAATTAGGGATGGTGATGTTATTGCCTTGTGCTTTGTGTAAGAAAAATGTGCCATTGATGCAGAGCCATATTTTTCCGAAACTGATTTATAAGAGAATTAGGTCTCATCCAAAATCAAGATTTCGTAGTTTAGATAACTTTTCAAAAGCCATGCAAGATGGTGAAAAAAGGCCAATGTTATGTCACGACTGTGAAGAACGCTTTAGTGCGTTTGAATCAAAGTTTGCGACGCTTTTCCTTGATCCGTATTTAGAATCTGAAAAGCTGAAGAACCTCCATTCAACATGGGTGAACTATTACTTTTTATCTGTTGCATGGCGAGTACTTTGGGATGATTTGTATCGCATGAAGTCACATTGTGAACACTTCTCCAGACATATTTTTGAAGAGTATTGCGATGAATTGGGGAAATGCTTACTTGCGTTCAAAGATGGCGCAAACTCCAAAATTCCAAAACAATTTAAGACCAGAGTATACAAACTCAATCGACTGATTAAGCAATCGGAGGTAAATGAACTTGCCAAAGGATGCATTTTTGGATACTCTGTGTTCTTGGCAAAAAGTCATTCTTTCTCGGTGATTGTGTACTACGCTGGGTTGGTGTTTGTAACAGATTATATTCCAGATAAGCGGCGGTATATTTTTCTGGGTGGAAAACCCACTTTGTTTAAGACACGATGCAAGAAAAAGGAAGTAACCGAAGAACTAAAAATCCAGTTTTGCGAAATGGCACAGCAGTACAAAAAAGTTATGACTCCAGATATGAGAAAGAAAATTTCAGAGCGATACAACAAATGATGTGCAAAGGGCATCTTTTCTGTCGACACACGACAAAAAGCATCGAAAACTTCGGTTTTCGATGCTTTTTTGTTGCGAAAACGCTGAAAAAGGTGTGGGTCAAAATGTGGGTCAAGCACTGACCCACACCGTGACCCACAAGCGGAATTAAACTGTACCCAAGAGAATGGACACGAGATTTTGACCCATGGCCCTGTTCGGCGGACACGCATTTGACCCATAGGGGCAGTCAGCGGCTTTGCCGCCTACTGCCAGCTCATGCCCCATGGGTACAACGAAATGCGCGGAAAGAACCAAAGAGCACCGGAGAGAAATTGCTTCCTTTCCGGTGCTCTGCTTGCCTGCGGGACTTATCGAATCTGCGCCATGAAGCTGCCCATTTTCTCCGCGGCCTTTTGCTGCATCTGCCGTGTGACGTGGGTGTAGGTTCGCAGGGTGAATCCCGCGTCGTAGTGACCGAGCATTGAAGACACTGTTTTTACATCTACGCCGTTTTGCAGTGCCAAGGTCGCGAATGTGTGTCTCAGGTCGTGGAACCTGATATGCTCCAGTCCCGCGTCCTTGAGGATTCGCTTGTGGAGTGTTACGACCGAGTCGGGGTGGTACATTTCTCCTGTTCTGCCGGACGGGAACATCCACGGATTGCCGGGGTGTTTGGCGTGCTCCTGCTTCAGCAGCTCCACGGCATCCTGCGGGATAGACACCTCGCGGATGGAGTTGCCGGTTTTGGGGCGGCTTAGAATGAGCTGGTGCTCTGTGTCCCAGTTGGCCTGTTTGCTGACGGAGATGGTGCCGTTGGCTTCGTCGAGATCACTCCATTGAAGCGCGACCAGCTCGCCCTTGCGCAGTCCGCTGACCAGTTCCAGATAGAACATCGGCAGGGCATTACGCCGCTCGGCGGCGTTTAGATACGCGCTGATGTGGTCTGGGTGAAGGATTTTCATCTCTTGTTTTTCAATTTTGGGGATGATGCAATTCTCCGTGGGATTGCTGAGAATGAGTTTTTCTTTCACCGCTCTGTCCAGAGCATTGTGCAGCATCATGTGGATGCCCCGCACAGTGGAGTTGCTCAGTCCCGGCTTCTTCTTTTTCTGCACCGCACGCAGACGTCCGCTGCTTTGCAGGTCATTGTAGAGCTTTTGCAGACCACGGGTGGTGAGCTTATTCAGAGGAATATCTCCGATAGCGGGAATGACATGCTGCTCGATATTTCGGTGGTAGTAGTTCATGGTAGACGGGCGGATGTGTGGCTTGGCATAGAGCTCGAACCATGTTCTCAGCCAAGCGGCAACCGTGTATTCATCGGCGCGGCTGACATCCAGCGATTTACAATCCGCCATTGCCTTGGTGAGCTTCGCCTTGCATTCCGCCTGCGTCTTGCCGAGAACATTCTTGATGATCCGTTTACCCGTCTCAGGATGATAGCCGGCAGTGTAACGGCCCTCCCAACGACCATCGGACCGCTTGCGGATGCTGCCCTCGCCGTTGGCGCGTTTCTTAACCATTTACGATCATCTCCTTTGCGTTTTGCTCTTCGTCGGCTTCGAAGGAGTAGGGTGCTCCCAGTTCTCCGGCGATACCGGCTGCTAGCTTGAAGCCCGCCGTGAAGCTCATCAGCTTGGATTCAACCAGCAATGTGTTTTGTGCGTCCAACAGCCGAAGCAGCTTCCTGCGTCTTTCGGCATCTATGCCATCGCGCGGGCCCTCACGGACGCTTTTAATCTGGGCGTCCAGTTCTGGATGAGACTGACGGTCGAAACGCTTTTGCAGGGCTTTCATGTAGTCGTACATTGCGGCACCTCCTTTTTGGCAACCACAACACATACCACAACCCGGCGCACAAAGCTACTACTTTTGCAAATGTTTCTTTGACTATTGCGGCGCAAAAAATACGTTTCCAAACCTGTTCGCGTGTGCATCCGCATCGAGCAGCCTTTTTTGTAGCGGGGAGTGTACTGCGCTCATCCGCCAGCAGCTCCACGCCGGGACGGGTGGCGACGTAGCGAGTACGCTGCGCCAGCTTCGCGGCGTTCTGTCCGCCCTTGAGGTAGGGGGAGATCAGTACGATCCGGGCCACGTGTCATCCGGCTCTATGCGCTGCTGCCGCACTGCGCTTTCAAAACTCACCTGACCGTTGGTGCGCTTCACCTCATCCACGGCGTAGGCTCGCAGCTCCCGCGTGTGGATCGGGTCGGCGCGGAAGTGGGCTGCGATGGTGTGACACAGCATATTCAGTTCCACCGCGCACTTGAAAAGAATGCGGCAGAGCCGATTGTTATTGTCGTCCAGCGTACCCTGAATGGCTGTCAGGATGGCCCGAGAGATGTAGGCCGTGTTGTCCTCGGTGCCGAGATAACCCATGTAAAAGCGCAGGGCCTTATCTACGAATTCGCTGCGGCTTTGACAGTTATCTGCTTCCAGCCAACCGTCCATGCGGCTGATCACGCTGGGGCGCAGCCAGATCGTGGTACTTTTCTTGTTATCATCCATAGTTCTTCTTTCCTTTCTGTGTCGTCGGTCAAAATCGCCGCAAAGCCCTGCAAACACGGGACTTTGCCGAATGACCGACTGCGATTGTTCTGTAAAACCGCCAAACCGACGGCGGTTGGTGATTCCCTGAAAAGCCCCGCACTGCGGGGCTTTGTGGGCGGGCTGCGGGCGCTTGCGACTGCGGCCCTTTATCTTGTGCTTTAATCGAACGGGTAAACAAGGGGCTACAATCTCCGAAACAGGGCATGGTCAGGAGGAAAAACTCACCCCTATATGACTCATTTCTCCTTTGTCGGAACAGTATTCGCAAGGATCTCTCACACATCGCCCACAAACGCCGCAACGCTCGCTTCAATGGGCTTTGGTGGGTAAACACGCCACCCCATCCCCCGAACCGCGCACAGCGGCTCACACGCCGAAACGCGGGGTATTTCAGATGGGGGTGCTATCTCTACCCTCGGAGCGTTTTGCGCGGTTCGGAAAACCTGCGTGGCCGGGTGTCAGAACCGCGTACTTTGCCGCTTTCAGGCCTTGGTCAGGTGTGCTCCCGAAGAGTGCAGAGAGCCTGCGGGACAGCGATGCGCTCATGCGCGTCGCTGTCCCGAGGCGTCGCGGCCCCGCTGGGCTGCGTGATCCCGTTGCTGTTCCTCTCACCGCATTGATTGGCTTCACAATTTTGCTCAGCCGCATCGTTGCGCACAGAAAATTGAGCGCCTGTTCTTTAGTTACAGCGGTGCGTTTTTGGAACCGCTGTTTGCGTCGATCCATGAGAGAAACTTATCCCTTGGAACAACGATCCGGCTGCCGATTTTGAGCGCGGGGAATCCTTTGCCATGCACCAGCTCATAAGCGCCGGCGCGGGAGATCCCGAGCACCGCAGCGACCTCCGCGACGGAGAGCATCAGCGGCAGATCGTCATAGCTTGTGTAGGTGGAATGTTTCATCATTCGCTTCCTTTCCTCATGCGCCGGGCAGCATATCCATCGCGGACAGCTTGCGCTGAACTCGCTGCCGTTCTGCTGCGCGCTCGACTGCTGCCATCTGACGATTATGGAAAAGCTCCACGGCTTCACGAATTGGTCTGAGAGTATAGCGCAGATTGCCGTTCTTCTTGATGCCTGACCTCGTCAGAACGGAGGTCGGCTCGGTAGAGATGAGACCTTTCTCCGCGAGCGCATCGACGTACCGCATGACCGTGTTCTTTGCGCGGCCAACAGCATTGCCGATCGTGGTATAGCTCGGCCAGCATTGATAGGTGCTGCGGCTTTCAAGACATCGGAGATAGGCATACACCGCGATCTCACTTGCGTCCAGCCCGAGCGAGAAGATCTCGTTCGGCATAGTGAAATAGTTTTTGTTACTGAAATGGTTCATGGGGTATCCTCCTGTTCGTCGGGATGGAAGAATTGAATGAACTCCTTTGCGGAATGGACGATGCCCAATTCCTTGAGCTGCTGGTAGCGGATCAGGTCACAGACGGTGCGCAGACTGATCTCCGCGTATTCCAGCAGCTTATCGGTTGCCAGCATCTGTTGGTAGGCGTCCAATTTGGTCGGTTCGTCCGGCGATTGGAAGAAGGCGAACAGTTCTTCTTCCGTTGGAACGCTGCCCGGCGCGCCGTGCTGCATCTCCTGGCGGATGTAGTCAATGACCTCTCGCTCGACTTGGGATGTCAGGAAATGTAGCAGATGTTCATTTTGTTCGAATGGATTCATGGTCATACACGCTCCTTGTGATCAGGTGAGACGATCGTGACTGCGGCCAACCCAGTCGGAAAATTTGTCTCTCACTGATAAGGACACTCAGAGCGTGTTTGTAAACCAGGGAACAGAAATTTTTTCAAAAAAAGCTGGGAAGCCCTGTCATGAGACAGAGCTTCCCAGCTTTTCGTGCAGCTTTTTCAGTCGCTTTGATACCGCCATTCTGGAGATGCCGTAGATCTGACCGATCTCATCCATCGTCAGCGCATCGCTGTATCGGAGGGAGAGCAGGTTTTGACCTTGCACATCCAGTTCCGCAATGGCTCCCGCAGATTTTCAAGCCGGAGGTTCCTGAGCACCGCATCCTCCGCGGGACGCTTGACGCACTCCAAACCGGACAGCACCGTTTCAAACTCACTTTTACTCAGGTGCCTTGCGTCCTGCTTCTCCTGCGCCTGTTCCCGTTTTCGATCCTGCTCAAGGAAGTCTGCGACCTCCTTTGGCACCGATACTTGCTCACCATTGTAGACGATAACGACGTTGTCGTTCATTTGTGTCCTTTCCGCTTTCGACGGAAGGGTACACACCAGCGCTGCCGGTACAGCGCCAAAAACTGTCGACCTTCATGGAACTTCCTGCGTACAGGGATGGTCATAATGCCCTACGGGGTCCATGAATGCCTGAGGCCACACTTACGGTGTGGACCTCACCGGAAAGCCGCGAGATTTGGCTTTCGCCTGTTATCAATATAATAGAAAGTTTGAAGAGTTGTCAAGAAGAAGGATACTGATGGTTATGATTCTTGCGGCAGGAAGAAGCAAGCTGCTGCCGCAGGCATCAGGTCAGGGGAGAAAAACCGTAGCTATTGGACAGCGCGTCAATTTTCTGCCCTGCCTTGCACATGGGACAATCCTTGACAAGACTGGTCACATATCCGGGGATATCCTCCGGGGAAAACAGGCTGATCACGGGGATGTCGCCCACCTGCTTCAAGGCGCTGAAGACAGCTGCGACCCCCTGCGTGGTGCCTCCGTAATACTCGATGCACTCGAGCGCGCGAGCCGCGGTCTTTCCCGAATTCACCGTGGAGATCAGCAGCAGGACGTTCTTTTCGGACACCATGGGGCGAAGATTATCCCGGAAGATCAGAAGTCCGTTGGAATCGTGCTCCGGTGCGACGACGCAGATATTTTTTTCGCTGCTCAGGGAAAAGAGATTCTTCTGAGAGAGCTGGCGGGCAAGAAACGTACCGATGACCTCGCTGCCGTCCAGGCAGACGACCGTATCAATCTCCTTTTCATAGACATAGTGATTGGCAAGAGAGGCGGCAGCGATATCGGCTATTGCACATTCATGCTTCATGCGGGTGATGTCGAGATAATGGCTGTTGTGAGAGTGGCGGGTCGCAAAATGCCCATGGTATGCGGTCAGCTTCAAATCGTTTGCTTCTCTGGATTTGATGATCATTGCGCTCATAGCTCCATCCTCCTTTTTGTCTGCCAAAGTCCTGAATACAGGCAATGTTTTCCCTACATTGTGTAGACCGCAGCGGCGCGGAAGCCGTCCGGCAGCGCAAAGAGAACCTCGGGAGAGAGCTTCCGGGTCACTCTCCCGACCCGCTGCGCGGCAACGACAACGGCCGAAAAGTGAAGCGGTACGATGTCAAGATCCGGCGCCGCGTTGATCGGAAAAGAGAGAATTCAGCGATTCTTTTTAGCTTCCAGAAAGTCGTTCAGTTCGGAATTGATGATATCCGTGATGAACATGTGGCCCGGCGCATGGGTGATAGCAATGGGCGGCTTCGCATTTTCCACCGCTGCCTGAGGCGTTACGCCGCAGGGCCAGAACACGGGAATCTCGCCCTCATAGAAATCGACCGCTTCGCCGTAGTCGGGCTTCATCACGTCGGCAACGCCGACCTCCGCTGCGTCGCCCATGTGGACGGGCGCGCCGTGAACGTTCGGCATTTTCATGGTGATGTCATACGCCTTTTTGGCGTTTTCCGGCGTCATGGGGCGCATGGAGCAGACCATAGGACCGCAGAACGGGCCGGCCGGCTCGGTCATGATATTGGTCTTGAACATCGGCACATTGCGTCCCTGCGCGATGTGCCTGACCTCGATGCCCTCGCGCATGAGCGCTTCCTCAAACGAGAACGAGCAGCCAATCAGGAAGCCGACATAGCCCTCCTTCCAGTAGCCGCTTACGTCGGTCAGCTCCTTGCCGTCCCACTTACCGTCGCGGTAGATGCGGTATTTGGGAATGTCGGTGCAGATGTTGCCGCCCTCGCCCATGTCGTGGGTTTCGGGCGTACCACGGACGATCTCGAGAATGGGGCAGGGGAAGGGGTTGCGCCGGGCAAATTCCTCAAAATCTCCCGCATATTCCGGCGGCAGGATGATGAGGTTGGCCTGCGCGTAGCCGCGGCACATACCGGCGGTGGGAAAGTCGATGACGCCCTCGCGGATGAGCTTGCGCACCTCGCTCGGCTTCATATCGATATAAGGGGTAATATCAAAGGCCATGTGTCGTTCCTCCTTGTCAGAATGGGAAATTGCTCAGCGGTCTATGGCGCTGCGCAGGCAGTTCAGTGTAGCGCGCTGCGCAAGCAGAGCCTCCTGTGCAGCGGCGATGGAGACCTTTTCGAAGTGCACTTTGTCGCCTGCCTTGAGCTGGGCGAGAATGCGAAAGTCTGCGGAGATGACGTTGGCGATTTTTGCATATCCGCCGGTGGTCTGGCGGTCGGCCAGCATGATGATCGGCTTACCCGCCGATGGCACCTGGACGGCGCCAAAGGCGATGCCGTCGGAGATGATGTCGCCGCTTTTAACGTGTTCGATCAACTCGCCATCAAGACGGCAGCCCATGCGGTCAAACTCCGGCGTGAGAGTGTAAACGCTGCTGAGAAAGGTCGTGATGCCACGCTCGGTGAACGCATCGTCCTGCGGGCCGAGTACGATGCGCAGCTTATATTCTGCGCGCGGCATGAACTCGGGCGAGGTGTGGCGCAAGCCGAGGTTCTTGAGGTCGGTCTTGGGCGCGCGGAAGCCGATGACGTCATCCTTTTGCAGCTTGCGGCCCTGATAGCCGCCGATCTTTGCTTTCATATTCGTTGAGCGGCTGCCCATAACTACGGGAATATCGAGTCCGCCCGCAAAGGCTACAAACGCGCGGCAGCCGGTGCGCAGCATGGTGAAGCGCAGCGTCTGGCCCGCATTGACGGGAATGGCGCGGTAGGTATCGATACGCTGACCGTCAAGCGTCGCGCCAAGGTCGCCGCCGGTGATTGCGATGATGTTGGGCGCATCAAAGCGGATATGGGGACCCATCATGGTACATTCGAGTACGGCCTCGCCCTCGTCGTTGCCGACGAGAATGTTGGCGATGGACGCGCTGCGCGGATCCATCACGCCGGAGACGGACACGCCGAACTGCTGGTAGCCGATGCGGCCGAGATCCTGCACGCTGGTGAGCATGCCAGGGTTGAGAATGGTGATGCTCATGCCTGCTCCGCCTCCTTTCTCGGGTAGGTGTGAACCGTATAGCCGCTGGAGGCCTCCAGCGCGGCGATACGGTCAAATTCTGCCTGATCGATGGCGTAGAACTTGATGTACTGGCCTGCCTTGGGCAGGATGGGAACGGCGCGGTCAGGGTCGTACATGCGCACGGGCGTGCGGCCGATAAGCTGCCAGCCGCCCGGGGAGTCGATGGGATATACGCCCGTCTGGCTGCCGGCGATGCCGACGCTGCCGGCGGGAATCCTGACACGAGGTTGGGCAAGGCGCGGCGCGGCAATTTCCTCGCTCATACCGCCAAGATAGGTGAAACCGGGGGTAAAGCCCAGCATATAGATGAGATATTCCGTGGAGGTGTGAATCCGGATGACCTCGTCAGGCGTTTTGTGATTGTGCTCGGCGACAAAGCCAAGGTCGGGGCCCATTTCCTCCCCGCCGTAGAGCACGGGGATTTCCAACACATCGCTTGGCGGAATCCGGATGTGGTCAAGCTGATTGAGCAGGCCCTTGAGTTTTTTGACAAGCACACCGTAGGGGATGACCTCAGGGTCGTAGTGAACCATCAGCGAGCGGTAGGTCGGCACGAGCTCCACGATCCCGGGGAGTTTGCTCTCGGTGAGCGCGATGCTAAACGCACGAATCTGCGCGTTGATGTGCTCACTGATCTCGTTGCCGAATTCCACGGTTACGGCTGAGTCACCGCTGAGCAGGAATCTGATGTCGGACATATCGTTCTCCTTTCAGGCGGAGCCGGCCTGTGGGACAGACCGGCTCGCGGAATGGTGCAGGTTCGTTACGCGAAGAGCTTGGCAAGGTTGGGCAGCGCCGTGACGGCAAGGTAGCCTGCGACACCGACCACGCACCAGCCAAGGATCTGCAGCCACACGGGGTGCTTGTACTCGCCGACAATGGACTTCTTGTGGCAGCCGAGCAGCATACAGCACAGGGAGATCGGCAGGATCAGACCGTTGAGAGCACCGGCCAGGATGACCATGCGCTTCGCGCCGCCGAGGATCGCCATAACAAGCGTGGAGAAAGCGATGAAACCGACGATGAACCACTTGTCGTTCTTGGCGATGAAGGGGTGAACGGTCTTGAGGAAGGAGACGGAGGTGTAGGCCGCGCCGATGACGGAGGTGATACCGGCGGAGAACAGCGCGAGACCGAAGAGACGGTAGCCGATGTCGCCGGCAGCAAGGCGGAAAGCCTCGGCTGCGGGGTTGGCAGCGCCAGTGACAGCCGCGACATTTTCAGCCACAACGACCGTACCGGCCGTGCAGACACCGAGCACGCACAGGAACAGCAGGATACGAACGCTGCTCGAGACACAGATGCCGGTCAGGACGGACTTGCGGAAGTGCTTGACTTCCTCCGGCTTGCCGCCCCACCCCGCATCGAGCAGCTTGTGTGCGCCGGAGAAGGTGATGTAACCGCCGCAGGAGCCGCCGAGCAGCGTGACCATGACGGGAATGAGTTCCTTGGGATTCTCAGGGGTAAAGATATGGACGACCGCATCGCCGACGGGGGGCTTGGCCATAAAAGCCACGACCAGCATGACGACGATAATAATGCCGCCGAGGATCTGGGCGACCTTGCCGACGATGTCGTTTGCCTTCTTGGAAAGGAAAATGCAGATGGCAAGCACGCCGCCGATGATGACGCCGGCCTTTTCGGGAATGCCGATCATGGCATTGAAGCCGAGTGACACGCCACCGACATTGCCGATATTGAACGCAAGACCGCCAAGCACAACAAGCACGACAAGAAGATACCCGAGACCGGGAAGGACCTTATTGGCAATCTCCTGACCGCGCAGGCCGGAAACGCCGACGATGGACCATACATTGGTCTGCGCGATCATATCCATGATGATGACGCAGACGATGACGAAAGCGAAAGAAGAGAGATACTTTGCGGTGAATTGCGAGGTCTGGGTCAGAAAGCCGGGGCCGATGGCGGATGTCGCCATCAGAAAGGCCGCGCCAAGGCTGACGGACAGTGAGCGCTTCTGGGTGGTTTCGTTACTCATGATCATCCTCCTGAAATATTGCCGCAGTGCGGCAGATTTGGGGCGTTGGTCTTTGCGGAACGGAACAGCTGGAAACGAGGCTCTTTTTATACGATCTCGCGGATGGGGGCAATCTCCACGCCACGGGCGGTGAGCTGCGTGCGGATATTTTTAACGAATTCGACGGCCGAAGGGTTGTCACCGTGGACACAGATGGAGTGAGCCGCGATTTCGACCTCCTCGCCGGTGATGGCCGTGACCTTGCCCTCGGTGACCATGCGGACGGTGCGCGCGATGGCCTCGTCCTTATCGTGGATGACGGCGCCGGGCAGCTTGCGCGGCACAAGCGAGCCGTCGGCCTGATAGGCGCGGTCGGCAAAGACCTCGTTTGCGACGCGCAAGCCCAACTGCTTGCCTGCATCAATCATCTTGCTGTTGGCAAGGCCAAGCAGGATAATGCTCTCGTCTACCTCGGCAATCGCCTCGGCGATGGCAAGCGCCAGATCCATGTCTTTACCAGCCATGTTGTAGAGAGCGCCGTGGGGCTTGCAGTGCTGGAGCCTGATACCCTCTGCCGCAGCGAAGGCCATCAGCGCGCCGAGCTGATACTTGACATACGCCTTGACCTCCTTGGGCGAGACGACCATGTTCCTGCGGCCAAAGCCCATCAGATCGGGGAAGCCCGGGTGTGCGCCGACGGCGACGCCTGCCGCCTTGGCTGCGGCAACGGTCTTTTCCATCACCAACGGATCTCCTGCGTGATAGCCACAGGCCACATTGACAGAGGAAACATGCGCGATGACCTCGTTGTCGAGCCCGATGGTATACGCGCCGAAGCTCTCGCCGAGGTCGCTGTTGAGATCTACCTTGTACATACTGAAATACCCTCCTTTTTATAGTTGGTCTACAGGGTTTTTCGAGCAAACGGCGTTCCAATTTGATCAATGGAAGCGCTCTTTCAAAAATGTCTGCTCTCCTCTCCCTTGATGATGTCATTTTACAGGATACCGCCGGAAAAAGCAAGAATAATAATACATGATCTTAGTTGTCACAACAGCAGTATGATTCTGTCTTGCAAAATGCGATTTCGCAGGTTGGATTTGGGTATCAAGGAACGATAAGTCCTTTGCCGGAGCAGCTTTGGCGAGACTTTGTCTTTGACCACATAAAATGCCGTAGGCATGTGTAGAACACAGTGGAAACTCGGGCCGCAAGATGTTAGGAAAAGAATTAAAATCGAGAAAAACCGCTAAAGGCGACTGAAAATACAGAAGAAAGGCTGCGACAGCCTCTTTGATTGGTACAGCGGTGCGTTTTTGGAACGAAAATGAGGATGCTGTAACAGGTCCGTTATTGTACATTATCCACTTTCCAGTGTACAAGGTTTGAAAGGGCTGTGGTAGTGGCTTTTTATCCCCGCCCTTGACACGCCCATAAGCTGCTGTTATTTTGCAGGCAAGGCGGGAGCAGCTCACACCGCTCCCGCCTTGACGGTTACGACCGATCCGCTGTATACGAAAAAGCGGAGGCTGTCAGCGAGACAGCCTCCGCTTGTTTTCTTTTTGCGTTTATCGGTTTAGTACGCGGTGGTCATGGCGCCGTCGACGCAGATGACCTGACCGGAGATCGCGCTGTTCGCGGGCGAGCAGATGAACACCACGGAGCGGGCGTACTCGTCCGCCGTCTGGTAGCGCTTCTGCGGGAAGCTCGCGGCGTCGCGGGTGTTGTACTCCTCGAGCGTGATGCCCGCCTTCTCGGCGCGGATGGTGTTGAGGTACTTGATGCGGTCGGTGTAGATACGGCCGGGGCCCATCGTGTTGACCATGATGTTGTACGGACCGAACTCGCGCGCCATCGTCTTGCTCATGCCGACCACACCCATGCGGAAGGTATTGGAGAGAATGAGGTTATCGAGCTCCTGCTTAATGGAGGACGAGGTGGAGTTCACGATGCGTCCGCCGCCGCCCTTCTTCATGTACGGAAGCGCCGCACAGATGGCGGTGGTGTAGCTGTACAGGCACTTCTGATAGCCGTCCGCCCAGTCGGCCTCGGTCAGCGCCTCAAAGGTGCCGGCCTTCCGGGCCGGGGCAATGATTGACGAGGCCGTAGATGCCGCCGAGGTCCTCCGCGACCTTGTTGATCATCGCGGCGATGCTCTCGTTGTTGAGCACGTCGTACATATACGCATACTTAGCTATTGCCGCAAGGATGCGGAGGAAGAACGTTTTTATGAGATATTCTTTCAACTGTGCCGCAAATATAGTGTGCGATGGGCGAGCGCCACGCCGAAAGAGAAAGACTTTATTGAGGAAGTGACACGCGTCACCTATGAGCGGGATAGGGCGCAGAGGCTCGGTTTGCCGTTGTCAGAGGTACGCCCCTCGTTCGTATTCTGAAAGTGGTTTGACCCACACCGAGACCCACACGGGGAATAAACTGTACCCAAGAAAATGGACACGAGATTTTGACCCATGGTCCCGTTCGGCGGACACGCATTTGACCCATAGGGGCAGAAGCGCCGCACCTGTGTTATGATAGAACTACCGAACGGAGGTGCTGTATGGGCACGAAGAAGAAATTCACACCAGAGGAACTGAAGCATCTGCAGGCAAACCCCTACAC